>LinusII_BA0109CM-p1__coassemble_8683_pt1 | contig 2486 bp, 2 predicted proteins | sample LinusII_BA0109CM-p1__metabat2_low_PE_017 | metagenome-assembled genome bin LinusII_BA0109CM-p1 | reverse complement strand
TGCAGTTGTTCCGGTGCCAGGCAGTCGTGCATCATGCCCTGAATCTGGTTTTCGAGGTCGCGCGTCAGGATGCCTGCATCGTTCGTAAACTGGTAAATCTGTTCCGACACTGCGCCATACACCTCCGTGCCCGTCAGTTTTTCGAGCAGCACCGCTTTATCAGCCGTTTTAGCTTTCAGAATGTTCGAAAAGCTGTTTTGCGCCAGGATAACCGTACGCGTAAACTGCTCGTAGGTCAGCCCCACCGCCAGGTTAATTTGGTCTTGAATTTCCGCTTTGTCAAATTTCTGTTTGTTGGGAGCCAGCTGTTTCAAGGTGCGTTCCGGTGTTTTGTAGTTGCCGTTTCGCGTCAGTCTGATGCTCCATTCAGCCTCGTAGCGTTCGCCATCGTTGGTAGCAAACACCACCGTAGCTCCTCCCTCCTTTTGTCCGCGGCGCAAAATGCCTGCCACGTTGCCCGCCTGCATTTGCTGGGCACAGCTCACCAGTTCCAGGTCGCCGGCCGGAATGCGTTCCACGTTGTCGAATCGCGGAGCCTTGTTGTAAAGTGCCAGGCAAATGGCATCGAGTATGGTCGATTTGCCCGAACCCGTGTCGCCCGTAATGGCAAAAAGCCCTGCCGAGCGCAGCGGCTCAGCCGTAAAGTCAATGATTTGTTCACCTTCGATTGAGGTGAGGTTGTTGAGAATGATTTTCTCTATTTTCATTGTGCGTAAAGGTGTAACGTAGAAAAAAGAGCGTCCGACAGCATTGTCCGTCCGCCCGTGATTCGGTATCGGTGGCAGAGGTCATATTCGTGCGTCCTCCGCTTTCCGCGTTCAATGTTAGTTCCGGCTGTTCTGTTCTTCGTTGAGTGCCGTGTGTTCAGCCTGTTTGAATCGTTCAATCAGCGGTTCGGGCATATCCTCTCCGTAGCGTGCGCGGAAGTGGTCGCACGCCAGTTTCAGCGGACTGATGCTTTGCATAGCCTCGGCCGAAAGTCCCATGGTAGCCGCGTTTTGCGCTTCGTCAGTTTGTTGGCGCACACGCACCATGCGGCAGAATAGCACCGCCTTGTCGGCCAAAGCCTCCATCACATCGTGCATGAGCGAAGGTTCCGGTTGTTTTTCTTCAATGTTTATTTCGAGGTACGGCCAGTTCAGTCCCTCATCGTGTTTGCTGCGCGTGGGCAGTTGAGCAATTTCCTCCATCACCTCAGCCACCGTAGCCTTTTGCTGCTTATTGGCCGGAATGCAGCGCAGCGTGCGCAGCGGCGTGTAGGTGAGGCGCTGCACCGACGCTTTGCCGTCGGTGTCGAGGTCGATACACATCACCCCATGCGAGTAGTTGATTTCCGAAAACGACATAGGCAGCGCGCTGCCCGCATAGAAAATGCTTTGTTGTCCGCGCACGGGTTGTGATTTATGAATATGCCCCAGAGCCGTGTAGCTCACACCGCGTCCCACCACTTCGGCGCTGACGCAGTCCTGTCCGCCCACCACCAGGCGTTCGGAGTGTTCGTTTTCGCAGATTTCTGCTCCGGCTGCATAAAAGTGAGCCGCCACAACCACGGGTAGCCCCTTGAAGTTCGATTTTTTCAGCCGTTTGTGCAGGTTTTCGAAATAATAATTCAGTCCCTCCTCCGGGCTCAGTGCCGAAGGATAGTCGCCGGTGCGCAAGTAAGGCAAGGCAAAGCAAACACATTCGGCCTCCGAACTCTGTCGCGACGAAAGCGGCAGCAGGTAGTGGTCGAAATCGGGTTTACCCTCGTCATCCATGCGGATGGTACCCCTTACATATATATTGTGTTGTTTGAGCAGTTCAGCCGGAGCTTCGAGTCGTCCGGCCGAGTCGTGATTACCCGCGGTCAGTACCACTTGCAGTCCGGGTACCGCCGAAGTGGCTTGAAGCAGGAAGTTATAGAGCAATTTTTCGGCCTGTGCCGAAGGGTTGGCCGAGTCGTAGACATCGCCCGTCAGCAGCAACACGTCGGGTTGTTGTTCGCGCAGTGTGTTTAGCAGCCATTTCAGGAAATGTTCATGTTCGGCATATCGGGTGTGTCCGTGAAACACGTTGCCCAGGTGCCAGTCAGCGGTATGAATAATTTTCATTTAAGTAGTCTTTTGTAGCAAATTCTGCGCTGTGCAGTTGCCGTTTGTGGGTTGCTTCCCTTGATTGTTTCAAAGCGTTGGCAAAGTTAGTGCAAGCCGAGTGGCGAGCAAAGAAAAAACTCGTTTTTTATTTGCTCGTCCGAGGCGCCGCCTAACTTGAGCGCAGCCAAAGTGCAAGCTGAGTGGCGAGCAAAGCGATGCATTAACAAATGGCTTAATAAACGTAAAAATCGGAGGTTCGCCCATGTTGCCATTTGAGGCCGAAAACAGCGTGCGCGAAACCGACTTTGTGTAAATTTTGAAAGCGCTGATTATCAGCGGTTCCACGATTGTTGAAACTGGCTCGGAACTAATTTCAACAAGCTCGGAACTAATTTCGACAAGCTCGGAACTAAT
>LinusII_BA0109CM-p1__coassemble_3543_pt1 | contig 6486 bp, 3 predicted proteins | sample LinusII_BA0109CM-p1__metabat2_low_PE_017 | metagenome-assembled genome bin LinusII_BA0109CM-p1 | reverse complement strand
AAAAAAGTGGGAAAAATACGGTGACGAATTTTTAACTTGTTTTCACCCTACAACGAATCGGGTGTGAGCGTTTCAGTTCCCCAACGACATGCGCAAAACGCAGATGGCATTACCCCCTACTCCGCCTTAGCTCCTATCGGGTGTGAGCGTTTCAGTTCCCCAACGACATGCGCAAAACGCAGTTGGCATTACCCCCTACTCCGTCTTAGCTCCTAAAACTTCCATGAAGGCTGGGATACATGTTAAAAGATGAAATGCACTTTGATTGGACAAAATATATTTGTACTTTTGCCCAAGTACTTCGATAAAGCGATCGAAGCCAGACTTAACCTTGGTTCAGCATTTTGAAAAACACGACATCAATCCATGATTTGCATACAAATGGGCTTTGGGTATGTTTTGTCAAAGCTGAAACACTACGCGGGGGCATGTGGCCCTGGCATCCTTCCTTACACTTTTCTTTGACTTGGCTATTTTCACAATGGCTGAGTGTGGCGGTACGAAACGGTTGTGTCGCCCCAGTAAACGACAAAAAGAAATTCCTATCTATTCATAAAAAAGTGGGGGGGTAGAATTTTGAGGATTCATCGTCCTTTGTACAATCGCAAGACCTTAATTCTGATTCTGCCAATCTGCTTATAGTTTAATTTAAGCGTAATGATTGCTAAAAAGAAGCATTTATTGTTGTTCACAGCCTTGTGTCTGGGAACCGCTGCTCCTGTAGCTGTGCAAGCGCAGGACGATTTCAAGCTTGAAACGGAAACGCTCACCGATGCAGAGAACACGCCTGCACCGGTATTTCCCGTACCTTCTGACCGTCAGTTGAAGTGGAACGAAACGGAGTTCTATGCCTTCTTCCACTATGGTATGAACACCTATACCGGACGTGAGTGGGGTAACGGCGATGAAGATCGCTCTTTGTTTGCCCCTACGAAAAAGCCCAATCCCAAACAATGGCTCGAAACGGCAAAGAAAGCCGGCATGAAGGGTGGCATCGCGGTGATTAAACACCACGATGGTTTCTGCTTGTGGCCAACAGAGACGACAGAACACTGTGTGAAAAACGCTGGTAATGAATTTGGTAAGCAAACCAACATTCCTAAGGATTTTGCCGAGGCAGCTAAGGAACTTAAGCTGAAATACGGCTTCTACATTTCACCCTGGGACCGCAACAGTAAATATTGGGGTAAGAAAGATGCAAACGGCAATTACACCGATGATTACACCAAGAAGGTGTTCTTCCCCCAATGTGCTGAAGTGGCAAAATATGGCGCGGATCAGTTCGAAATGTGGTTCGACGGTGCAACCGGTGGCGGTGGCTACTATGGTGGCGAAGCCGACAAGAACCGCACCATTGGCAATGCCGAAGTGTACTACGACATTCCCAACCTGCGCGACTCTATTCACAATGCCTGCCCCGACATCATTATGTGGGGTGTGGGTGGCGAAGCACGCTGGATTGGTAACGAAGCCGGATGGGCCGGCGAAACTTGCTGGGCAATGGGCGATGGCGAGTATGGCGACGAAAACGGTTGGCGCTGGCATCCGGGCGAAAGCGATGCCAAGGCTACTTCGGGCGGCTGGTTCTGGCACGATGGCGAAACCATTCACTCTACCGAACGCCTTTTCCAAATGTACCTCGAAACCGTGGGCCGAAACGCTACACTCATTCTGAACCTGCCCCCCGATAAATCGGGTGAGCTGCCTGAGCAGACCGTGAAGCGTATGGAGGAATTTGGTAAGGAACTCGAAAAACGCCTAAGTAATGATTTGGCTAAGACGGCCAAAGTGACGGCCTCAGAAACACGCACCAATGGTGCAAAGACGACCTACGTGGCAGATAATCTGAAGGATGACAACAAAGATACTTATTGGGCAACCGACGACGACGTGAAGACGGCTACGCTGACCTTTGAGTGGGACACGCCGCAAACCATTCGCTACGTGTCGATGATGGAGTATATCCGTTTGGGACAGCGCATCAAGGGTTTCTCAATCGAAACCAGCGAAGATGGTCAGAACTTTGTGAAACGCGGTGGTAACATTGCTACCACCACGGTGGGCTACAAGCGTATCATTCCGCTGAATGGCAGCACGCAAAACAGCTACGGCACGGGCTACAAAGCCAAAATTGTGCGCATCACCATTACCGACAGCAAGGCTTGCCCGCTGCTCCACACAGTATCTATTTACTAAAATCATCCACACTATTCAGACAAAACTACCATGAATATAAAGAAATACCTCAGTTTGGCCGGCTTGCTCTTTCCGATGGGCATGATGGCACAAACCGATTCCCTGCTTTGCGACTTTGAAACAGCCGAGAGCTACGCCAAAGTAGGTGTGTACGATACTTGGGAACATTCACCGTTCCGCGACAAACGCCTCAAAGGTAACGCCAAGGTTACGGCTAACCCCTATACCGAGGTCGACGACATTTTGGGCTTTGCCCCGAACAAGTCGGCCAAGGTGCTCGGTGCACAGCGTTCGCGCTTCGGCAGCAACACCTTCGGAGCCATGGTGACGCTGAAAAAGCCCTTTGAACTGAAAAACAAGGTGCGCTATGTGCATGTGAAAATATGGACGCCCTCGGACAGCCGCGTCATGCTCATCGGTTTGGGACGACGCACCGACCGCCCCTGGCAGCCCACTACCACGGAACAGTTCTGGCAAACCTCGACGGCCAAGGTGCAGCCGGGTAAATGGTGCGATGCGGTGTTCCCCGTGAGCGGTGCCAACGGCATTGAAATTCACAACTTGCTCGTGGTGCCCGACTTGAAGTCGACCCACGACTTGAAGCAGGACTTCCTGTTCTACGTGGACGACATCATCATTGACGACAATTCAACTCCGCGCTTCAGCAGCGTGTACTACGGCATTAACTTCGACGAAGATCAGAGCATTAAGAACAACGACCGCTTGCTCAATTCGGTGACGTTCAAGCCCGCAAGTCAGGCCGAGGCTACCGTAGTGCCCGTGAACCAAGGCGTTACGCGCAAACTCTACAACAAAGTGCTCGACAAGGTGCTGACGGCTAAGCCCGGCGAAAAGGTGCAGGTGGGCTTTAACTGGAAGGGTAATGCCATGAGCGGCTACTTCTACCTGGACACGAACCAGAACGGACGCTTCGATGTGGCGGTGGACGGCGAACAGGTGAAACCCGGCAGCGAGGTGCTTTCCTACAGCCACTTCAAGGGAAAGAACAGTGCCGGACAGTCGGCCAATGCCGGCCTGAACATGCCCGAATTTACGGTGCCCGACACCTTGAAACCCGGTGTTTACCGCGTGCGCTACAAGGTGGACTGGGACTGCGTGGACCCGGGCGGCAATACGGCAGCCGACAACACCATCTACAATAACCGCGGTGCCTTTGCCGATATGCGTCTGGTGGTGTACACCGATAATCAGCAGGTAACCGTGAAGCGCGGTACGCGCCCGAACGGCGGCGGACTGAACGGTGATGTGCTGAAGGTGGACGGTTCGGACTTTGCCCAGGAAAAAATTCCGTTTGGCAAGGATTACAAAGTGCGCCTGCGTCCTGCTCCGAACTTCAAGTTCTCGCACATGATTATCAATCACGGTAACTTGGCCAGCACGGACAGTTTGGTGTTCGACACGCCGCAGTACATGGAACACATGGCGGTGGCTCGCGAACTCGATGCCGACAGCTGCTACACCATTCCTGCCAAATACATTGATGGCGACGTGGAACTCATTCCGTTCTTCAAGTCGACCGACGGACAGGTGCAGGGTAAGGATTACCCCATCAACTTCCCCGAGGATTTGGCTATCAGCCGCACCGACCGCCGATTGAACCGCGTGAAGTTTACGGCTACGAAGGGAGGTACTTCGACGCTCGTTGTGCCGCACTCGGGCAAAGAGTTGGTGTTCCGCAACCTGACTGGCGAGGAGGTGTCGGCTGTTCCGGGTGACGAAATTGCTACGGAAATCACCTATCAGGGTGGCCCGATGCATGCCTACCTTTACCTGGACCTTGACCAGGACGGACACTTTGATTATACCCTGAATGCCGACGGCACTCCTTCGCCTTCGGGTGAGCTGTTTGCCTACTCGTTCTTCAACAACAAAAACTCGCAGGGTGCTTCGGTACAGCCCAGCGCAGGCTTGGCAGTGCCTAACTTTACACTGCCCAAAAACTTGCGCTATGGCAATTATCGCGCTCGCTTGAAGGTGGATTGGGCCAACATTGACCCGGCCGGACAATGGACCGAGGGAGGCAAGGAGAACCAGATTGAAGCTAACGGGGGTTATGTGGTGGACTTTATTCTGAACGTACACCCTGAAACTTCGAAACTCGACATTCGTACCACCAATGGTTCAATCGTGGGTAAGAGCAACAAGGGTTTGCCCACCGAGGTGCCTTACGGCCGTGCGCTGAACACTTTGCTTGTTCCGGCTGCCGATGGTTACAAGCCGGGCAAACTGACGGTGCGCCACGGTCATAACCTTGACGGGGCACAGTACATTCACGGCAACCGCCAGTGGAGCGAGTACACCGTGGACGATGCGAAGGTTCACATTGTGAAGGCTGACAGCGTGAATGGCGAGGTGCGCATGACGGTTGACTTTGAACCTACGGCTGAAGCTGACTACAAACTGATGATGGCTGATGAGTTCAATACGGCTAACGGCAGCATGCCCGATTCAAAATACTGGAGCCGCTCGGAGGTGGGACACGGCATTACGTGGAAACGCTTTGTGGCGCAAACTGAGGAGGGACAGCAGCAAACGGGTTACATGGAAGATGGTAAACTCGTGATGCTGTGTAAGCCTAATACGCTGGCTGCTGAAAAGGACGACAAAGGACAGCAGCAGGCCATGATTAGCGGTGCGATTGAAAGTAAGGATAAGTTTGACTTTACTTACGGCAAAATCGAGGCGCGCATTCTGACTACGCCGCACACGGGTAACTTCCCGGCCTTCTGGATGATGCCGACGAAAACGGTGAAGGGCTGGCCGAAGGATGGCGAAATTGACATCTGGGAACAGATTGACGATAAGGATAATTCGTTCCATACCATTCACTCGGAGTGGGCCAACAGCGAAGCCGGTTGCCACGGTCAGGCTAACAACCCTAAAAAGTCGAGCACCATTTCGTGCGAATCTACGCAGTATCACACCTTCGGTTTGGAATGGGAGGAGGATAAGCTGAACTGGTATGTGGATGGCCGCAAGGTGTTCTCGTACGCCAAATCGACGGATGCTGATGCCTTGGCTAAGGGTCAGTGGCCCTTCGACAAGCATTTCTACATCATTCTGAACCAGAGCGTGGGTAATGGCTCGTGGGCTAAACCGGCTGACACGAACTTTACTTACCGCACGGAGTTCGACTGGGTACGTGTTTACCAAAAAGAAGGACAGGTGAACACTGAAATCGGTCAGGCTACTGATGCAGATGCGAACATGGACGTGTACGTGCGCAATGGCAAAATCATCGTAGTGGCTCCGCAGGAAACGCTCGTTACGGTTTGCGATGTGCAGGGTCGCACCATTTACCGCGAAAAGGTGCAGGGCAACGTGAGCATTCCTTTGACCAAGGGTGTTTACGTGCTGAACGGCCGCAAGGTCATGGTGCCTTAACTGCCCCTCCCTCTTTATTCGTTGATTCCTTGAAACCTTTGAGCCTTGAAACCTCAGGCTCCACTTACTAAAACAGCCCCGGGGCTAAGCAACTTGATGTTGCTCGGCCTCGGGGCTGCCGGTTTCTATGGGATATGTTTGCGAAGATGGGGCTACTCGGATTCGGTAGCAAAAAAGTGTGGATATGTTGACAATGTATTCAGCATATTGTGACAAACAATTTGTAGCATATATTTCAGTGATGATTCGAAGGTTTTGAAACCGCGGCGCCCTGTAAGGGCAGGGGTATTTCAGCCCAGGGTAAAGCAGACCGAAGGGCTGCGACACCCTGGGTTTCCCCCATGTCTCGGGTTTAAAAGGTATCGCGCCCTGTAAGGGCAGTATGTCGAGATAGGGGCAACGCCCCTCGACACACACGGGCGTAAATGGGGCGCATTACATGGCGCGTAATTACCATGTGCGTACCGTTCCACCAACGCATATACATGTTGTATTTCGCGCATTTCGCCCCCTCGACACACACGGGCATAAATGGGGCGCATTACATGGCGCGTAATTACCATGTGCGTACCGTTCCACCAACGCATATACATGTTGTATTTCGCGCATTTCGCCCGATTGACGCCCGTGTGTGTCGAGGGGGCGTTGCCCCTATCCTCGACATACTGCCCCTACAGGGCGCGATACCTTTTAAACCCTGTCATTGGGGGGACCCAGGGTGTCGTTCACTCCGTTCACTATACCCTGGGCTGAGATACACCTGCCCTTACAGGGCGCCGCGACTCCAAAACCATTGATTTAGAACATATTATATGTGTTTCGATAGGGTGCCGCACCCTCAAAACCTCCGAAGAATAACTGATTGTTTACCACGCTTTGCTTGGC
>LinusII_BA0109CM-p1__coassemble_2845_pt1 | contig 8636 bp, 8 predicted proteins | sample LinusII_BA0109CM-p1__metabat2_low_PE_017 | metagenome-assembled genome bin LinusII_BA0109CM-p1 | reverse complement strand
TTTAATAATAGGCTTTTTATGCATAATAATATTTTTGTGTGAATATAACAAATATAAAATATGAATACTCATTGATTATCAAATAGAAACATGATTTTATTAAAGTAGAAGTATAAATTCACTCGCTTTTCCGAATTTTTCTATGTAAAATTATTTCGAAGCGTAAATATTGAAATGTAAACATGTGATATATTAATGTAAAATACGATTTAAAAGTCTGAGTCACAAAATAAAATCTACAATTGTTGTTCTTTTTCCCTTTTGTGTGTATCTTTGTAAACGAAAAATGGCGACGGTATAGATTATCTCTTTTAATCGAAGCTGAACTGTCACTATCAAAGCACGGAATTTTGTGGCCATTCGTATCGTACTTATGATGCTATTCGGTTTTTTGCTTCAAGGTATGAAGCATGCCAGTGATTTGCATTCATCATAGCGAGTGGGCTATGTACTGCTTCCCTCTCTATATATAATATAGTCATAACAGAAGCACCTTTGCCGCTAGACAGATTGTTCCATTTTTCTGAACAAAACCCCCTGTTTCATTTAGTTAAAATTAGGGTCCCATCGTCTAATGCCTATTATATGTGTTGCGATGGTTTTCAAAAAGTAGTTAGCAATGAAAAATAGAATTAAGGAAGTGATGGAGTATGCCAATTTGTCGCAACAGGATTTTGCGGCTCGTTTAGGAATTTCGGCTGCTTCGCTTTCCAGTATATTTACCGGACGTACCAATCCTACCAATAATCATGTATCAGCCATACATCGGGCATTTCCTGAAATAAATGTTAATTGGATAATGTTTGGTGAAGGTAATATGATTTGTGGAAATGCTCAGTCTGAAGAGCAGGAAGAGGGTGCAATCGACTTGGAAGGTGATGGGGCGGAACGAATGCTCGAGGCTGATGGCCAGTCGTCTGTATCTTCAGGTTTGCCTGATGCCCATGCACAATTTCATGTGGCAGAAAATCGTATGGGGACTGGTAACTTTTATCAAGGCGGACGTACGCAAACTGCTATTAAGGAAATGTCCACCCATGCAAGCCGGCAATCATCGTATGGTTTCGGAATTAGTATGGACAGACCTCAGCGTAAGATTAAAGAAATTCGCGTTTTCTTTGACGATGGTACATACGAAGCATTTGTGCCTTCAAACAAGAATTAGCCGTAGTGTTCCCATCCTGTTTTTTGCATGTCCAGATGAGTAAGTTCTTAATTCATTTGGATATGCCAATTTTTTGTTTCCACGTACATCTATAATCAGAAGAGCAATATCTTTATATGAATAAATTACAGCAACGCATAGCATCACTTTTGAAGTCACTGAATCAAGGAATTTATGAAAAGGAGAATGAAACCGCTTTGGCCTTATTGGCGGCGTTGGCCGGAGAGAGTATTTTGCTTTTAGGTCCTCCGGGTGTTGCCAAGTCAATGGTGGCACGTTGCTTGAAGCATGCATTTGTCGAAGCTCAATCGTTTGAGTATTTGATGTCGCGCTTTTCTACACCCGATGAAATATTTGGTCCTGTCAGTATCTCTAAGTTAAAGACTGACGATCAATATGTGCGTGTTACCGACGGATATTTGCCTTCGGCTGATGTCGTGTTCTTGGATGAGATATGGAAAGCGGGTCCGGCTATACAGAACAGTTTGCTAACCGTATTGAATGAAAAGCTTTTCAGGAATGGACATACCGAAGAATATCTGCCTTTGAAACTCTTGGTAGCAGCATCTAATGAACTTCCTGCCAAAGGAGAAGGGCTTGAAGCTTTATGGGACCGTTTCTTAATCCGCGTAATTTGTCATAACATTGAAAATGAAGAAACCTTTCAGCAAATGCTGGTGGACGAAACCATAGGCTTTGCTGATGGTGGTGCTAAAAGTGAACCGTTGTCTGAGGCAATTACGGATTTGGAATACACCCTGTGGCAAAAAGAATCGCGCAATTTGCCCCTTACCAATGACGTGCTTCTGGCAATCAGTTCTATACGTCAGAAAGTGCAGCATGTTCAAATGGCAGATTTGGAATTGCCTCGAAATATTTACATAAGCGATCGTCGTTGGAAACATATAATTCGTTTGCTCAAGATGTCGGCCTATATTCATGGTTGTAAAAGTGTAGAGGCACCCTTACTGCTTCCGCTGTTTCATTGTCTGTGGAATGAACCAGATGAAATCCCCCACGTACAACGCATTGTTATCGAAGCCATATTTAGTCCTGTGGTAAACAAACTCATGGATTTGCGGAATGCTGTTAAGGCTGATTTGCGTGCTTGTCGGGCTAAAGAAGCGTTAAGTAAGGCAATTCGCGAAAATGATCATCGCGACGATAACCTTTTGATTGTAGATCGTTTCTTTTATCAAATAGATAATCACGGAACCGGTAATTCGTTTGTGTTCATAACCGATTTCAAACAGCTACCTACTCGTCAACCCGGTAAAGCTTCCATGTCTGTTCAAGGGGCTATTTATGCTGACCCCATGAATCCCAAGCGAACCATAGTCCGCATGTCTACTCCCGACTTGAACAATGTGATTCGCCAGCATCATGTGGAGCATGTAACTCTTTGTCGTGACGATGCCCATATCTACATAAACGGCATAGCTTTTAAAATGCGAGTAAAAGGGGCTGCTTTGCTGAATCCGGCTGCAGGAACCATAGGTAGTGGTGAGTCCATTAGTGTCAACCCATTATCATCAACCCATTACGAGGAAGATATTGAGTACCTCTGCACGAATTTGGATGATGTCAAGCAGAAAGTGCAAAGTAATATTTTTACAGACAAGTCCACGCTCAATGCTGTAAATGTCTATGTACAATCTCTCTATAAACAAATAGCCCTTGTTCGGGCTGATATTTGCAAACTGCTTTATGATGAAGTATGAAAAACGAGTAAATCAGTCAACTGCAGAAAGTCAGCAAATAGAAGCTTATCTGAAACTGTTGCAAACCTATGCTGAAACCGGACAATGTCTTTCTGTTGAAAACAGCTATAGCTTAGTATCGTTGAAGGCATTGACCGATGAAGAAACTCTGTTTTCCTTTTCTTACAGTCATGAGGCGCTTTTAGACTATTTACAGCAAATCATGACAGACGACTTTGTGCGCAGTCGAGTTGCAGATAATCAAATTTTGCAGCGTGTGTTTGTCGACACCATGATTCAATTTGTGACACAGAATCTGCAAAAAGCCCAGTATCAGTTACAGCGTACCCGTGCCGAAATAAACGCGCTGTGCGAGGCGTACGAATGGAGCATAGTGCGACGTCAACAAGGATGGGAAAATCTGCTGTTTCAAGTTGAAGACAAATATAGCCGGCAAGGTTTTGACTCCTCATTTTACCGACATGAATTCGAGCAGCATACCAAGTATGTCGAAGAGGCTATGTGGAGCAATTTTCTTGAAGAGTGGAATTATCAGATTAAATTAAAGTTGGCTGAAGGACAACGGCAATTTTTGGCAGAGCGCGCAGCCACTCATGCAAAGCTCCTTCATACCAATTTGCAAGGCGTTTCCGATTATGTAACCAGTCATCATATTCAAACGGCAGATTTTCTGCAAGTGTGGGCATTGATGGGCGGACGCTGGAATACCTTAGAATTTGAACGCCTGTATCGTGTGGCTCTTTTGCAGCGTAAACACAGCGAACTCGTTAAAGTGGTGGAACGTATGGGACGTACCACCCAAACTGACGGGGTGCAGTACTTGACTGTAGCATCCGGAGTTGAGGAAAAATTGAATAGTGCAGCTAAAAGCGACATTGAAGGTATAACTATCGGGCAGAATTTCAACGCATTGTTGCCAATCGAGTTAGCTCAATTTTTAGATGTCGACATGGAGAACGTATTCCTGACAAAGTATGTGGCTGGACGTTTGCAGGTTTTCGACTATCAAAGCCGGATGCTGCGTTCGGCGCGTAGTCTTACGCATCAACAAGCTGTACCAAAAGGCCCTGTTATAGTTTGTGTCGACTGTTCTGGAAGTATGTATGGTGAGCCACGTCAAATAGCCCAATCGTTGATGATGCGCGTAAGCGAACTCTGCTATGCACAGCATCGTGAATGTTATCTCATCGCCTTTTCCGTTCACGCACGTCCTATTGATGTTTTGCGCAATCGAACACAGCTGTTGCAATTCTTTTCGCAACCATCTGTTGGCAATACTAATGCCTGCGAGATGCTTGACACCACGTTTACCCTGCTTCGCTCCGGTGGACGCCATTCCGGTGCTGATGTGTTGTGGGTAACAGACTTTCGCATTCCGCTTCCTCCAGTTACTTATTTGCAGTCTATCCGTCAGTTTCGTCAGCAAGGCACCCGTTTCTATGGTTTACAGATAGGCATAGCCGAAAATAGGTGGCTCAGTCATTTTGACGAAATATTCAATATTTCCCAAGTGAAAATGTCTAAGTAGATATAGGGCAGGATATACGTCATGTTGAATGCGATTCAATGATTAGCTATAATGCATCTGTTTTGCTCAAAAAGTGGTAATTAGCGTGTAAAAAGTAGAAATATGCTTACTAAAAAGCAGCGTTAACATAAAATTAATCGCTAAATGTTGTCTGCTTCAGAATAAATAACTATCTTGCACTCAGTTAGGAAGTTGTTTGGCTACTGCTTCATTTCGTTTTGGATTCTAAGGTTGGAAATTATTCCTTAATAGCAGATACAGGAAACATTCTTGTGATGACAGCAATGCTTGCCGGAGCAAAATTCAACGAAGTGTAGAAGGTTAATAAATGTAGCCTCAAATGATTATCCGACTTTTACTATGATAGGCCGCCAGTCTGTATTTTTCTGGTTTCTAGGGCGATACTTACTCACATTCAATAACCTTTTAACGCTGTCTGTATCATGATTCATAAAATGCCAGAACTGCCATATGCGCAGCATGCTCTTGAACCCATTATGAGTGCTGAAACATTGTCGTTTCATTTTGGTAAACATCTCCAAACCTATCTCGACAATGTGAATAAACTGATTGTGGGCACACATTATGCCGAAATGCCGCTCAAGGAAATCATAGCCAAGGCTTCGGGACCCATATATAACAATGCGGCCCAGGCATGGAATCACATCATGTTCTTTAAGCAGCTCACCCCACAGCCTGTTGCCATGAGTTCTACAATATGTCAGGCTATTACCAGCAGGTTCGACAGTATTGACAATTTCCGGAAACAATTCACCGAAGCAGCCGTTGGCCTTTTTGGATCCGGATGGGTGTGGCTCGCATTAGACGAGCGTCACGAACTTCAGTTGTTGGCATTGCCCAACGCCGGAAATCCCATAACTCACAATATGCGTCCGCTCTTCTGCATCGACGTATGGGAACATGCTTACTATATCGACTATCGCAACCGTCGTGCCGAATATGTCGAAAAGTTTTGGAATCTCATCGATTGGCAGAAAGTCGAGCGCCGCATGACTCTTGACGATTCACCCTTATTTTACTAATCCGAACACCTGTTTTCGACAGTGTTCATTTTTTACACTTAATATATTTATGAAGAAGTATTATTGCGTAGTTTGCCAGTGGGTTTACGATCCCGCTGTTGGCGATCCTGATGGAGGTATAGAACCTGGAACTGCATTTGAAGATATTCCCGATGATTGGGTGTGCCCTCTTTGCGGTGTAGGTAAAGATCAGTTTGAACTGGTTGAAGAATAATCAACGTATGTTTATTACAAGTTTGAAGTCTACCTTTTTTGATAGTCTTCACTCATATTGTAACAAATAGTGCAACGGGCAATCATTCGCATTGAGCAATGGTTGCCCGTTCTTTTAGATAAGATAGGATGCGGCTCGGCAATACTTTGAATCAGTAGCAAAAAGGTGTGGGGTTTGGAGCTATGTTGCATCGTGTGGGTAATCACCATTACGAGTAAATGCCAACCGTAATTTTTTGACTTTGTGCTTCTACCTGTTCTTCAACGTACAACTTTCAATCACTTTGAAAGGGTAAACATTTCGCGGCTTCGGGTGCGCAGAGCGGATTTAACAAACAGGTGAATAAAGGTGAAAATGAACGGGTTCGCCTTTAGCTTCATTGCAAGGCGGAATGAGCGGGTGTGGAACCGATTGGGACGTTTTCTGAAAACGCTGATTATCAGTAGCTCCAAGATTGTTGAAACTAGCTCGGAACTATTTCAAACTAGCTCGGAACTAATTTCGACTAGCTCGGAACTAATTTCGACTGGCTCGGAACTAATTTCGACTGGCTCGGAACTAATTCGGATAATCGCGGAGCAAATTTTGACGATAGCTCATTGCGTGGTTTAAACAACGGCAGACAGATGGAATAATAGACTGATTATTTTCATATAATTTCACTTACTCGACGGCTTGCTGTTTAACATTTACGGCAAAGGGATAGGTGAGGATTGTAACGTTTAGCCATACAAAACGTTACAGAACCAAAAAAAATGGATTTCGGGGAGCATGTGTTGCATCTTTTCCTACGGCGAAGTCAGGCTGCACCTCAGCATAACTTTTGAGAGCCAATTCTCATTGTTCTGCATTCGGTTTGCACTGACATTTCCTACGGCGAAGTCAGGCTGCACCTCAGCATAACTTTTGAGAGCTAACTCTCATTGTTCTGCATTCGGTTTGCACTGACATTGCTTCAGCAATAAAAGCAGCACTGCAGCATGGATAAGCTGCACATTAGCCTAAGTGGATGAAAAAAACAGTATTCCTTATTTATTCATTTAGCATGTCTTAGACATTTTGTTACCACAGAAAGTAAGATAGGTAAGCTTGCCTGAAACCCGGGATGTGTTGTTGAGTTTTACTACATGCTTTTGCTACTGAGCCAATACTTTCGCTCAAAATCGAGTTTTTGGTTTGGTATTGCGCTTACCTTTCACTATTTTTGTATAAAATAGGATGCGGTTCGGCAATACCTTCATCCAAAATCAAGCTTTTGGTTTGGTATTGCGCTCACCTTTCACTATCTTTGCCCCATTATGAAAGTAGTTTTAATTGTAGTAGGTAAAACAACCGATAAGCACCTCATTCATCTCATCAACGAATATGCAGAACGCATAGGGCATTACCTGCCATTCGATTTAGAAGTCATTCCTGAGTTAAAGAACACCAAGTCGCTTACAGCCGACCAACAAAAGGAACGCGAAGGCGAATTGATACAAAGGCAGTTGCGCGAAGGCGATTGGGTCGTTTTGCTCGATGAGGCTGGTCGTCAGTTTCGTTCGGTAGAGTTCGCTTCGTATATAGAAAAGAAGCATACACAGGCAGCTCGTCGATTGGTATTTATCATTGGGGGACCTTATGGGTTCTCATCAGCCATTTATGCATTGGCTAAGGAAAAAATATCTCTTTCCCAAATGACTTTTTCTCATCAGATGGTTCGGCTGTTTTTTGTCGAACAACTTTATCGCGCCATGACTATTCTTCGTGGCGAACCTTATCATCATGAATAAAAGGTTTTACGAACTCTTCGCCTTGTGCCTTCTGCTGTTCGCCTTTGAATCGGTTGCACAGCGGCGTTTTCGTGTAATGGAATACAATGTAGAAAACCTTTTCGACACCATTCACGCCGAAGGGCATCAAGACGAGGAGTTTACCCCTTCTGGAAGCAAACGTTGGAGCGAAGCCAAATATTGGGGTAAACTTTCGCGCATCAGCAGGGTTATAGCGGCAATAGGTGGCGAAGCACCGGTCGATTTGGTAGCCTTAGTCGAGGTCGAAAACGACAGCGTGCTCAGCAATTTGACGCAGCGAACCAAATTGCGCAGGTTGGGTTATGAGTATGTCGTAACCCATTCGCTCGATACTCGTGGAATCAATGTTGCCTTGCTTTATCAGCCGGCCCGCTTTCGTCCTTTCGGAATCCATACATTGCGGATAGCGCCACCATCCAAAACTAAACTCGCTCCTACGCGCGACATTCTTCATGTAGCGGGCGAACTGGTTATGGGCGATACACTCGATGTGTTTGTCTGTCATTTTCCGAGCAGGCGTATGGAGAAGTTGTCTGCTAAATATCGCATGAAAGTGGCGCAAACGCTGCGTCATTATGCCGACAGTGTGATGCACCATCGAAACTGTCCCTATTTGTTGCTTACGGGTGATTTCAATTCTTGGTATCCAGAAAAAGATTTGCTTCAAGGACTTGGAGTGCAACTTCCCGATTCTTCGGTAAGCCGTACCCAACTGTATATATTGAGTCATAATCTGTCTGCATCTCCCGCCATTACTGGAACCTATCGTTTTCAAGGAGAGTGGAATCAACTTGATCATTTCATTGTCAGTGGTAGTTTCCTGTCTCCATGGCCCGGTCGAACTTTAAGCACTCGGATTCGTGAATGTCGAATTGTAAACCTTCCTTTTTTGCTTAAGAAAGTAAAGAATAAATCATTATACACGCCTTATCGCACGTTTTTAGGTAACTATTATCAAGGGGGATTTAGCGATCATCTTCCTTTGGTGCTCGATTTGTATTTCTGACCGTCGTACCCAGCGTCTGAGTAATCTTGGTTTAAGAGTAGTTCTGACAATTCTGATAAAACGCATTTTGTTTAATCTTGAAATGGCTTATGAACATAGAAATTGCTCTTTAAACGTGCAAAACATGTTCTTCGGCATAAAACGCGAATTTTCTTGTTTTTTCATT
>LinusII_BA0109CM-p1__coassemble_2635_pt1 | contig 9565 bp, 7 predicted proteins | sample LinusII_BA0109CM-p1__metabat2_low_PE_017 | metagenome-assembled genome bin LinusII_BA0109CM-p1 | reverse complement strand
GTACAGTCCGTCGTGGTCGGGCAGTCGCAGGTCGGAAAGCACCAGTTCGGTAGGTGTTTCCTCGTGGAGCAGCAGTTTCACGGCAGCTCCTACGCTCGAAGCCGTGGCCACGTCGTATCCTTTTTTTCGCAACCATGTGCTGAGCATGGTGCTGAAAGTCAAATCATCTTCAACGATGAGAAGTTTGGTCATAAGTCTGGTTAATGGTTTGAGTTGGGGCTGGCATCAGCCAATTCAAAGAGTAAGGACTGCAAGGCAAACAGAATGTTGCGGCAGGGCTGTTCGTCGGCCTCGGTCCATTCAGCCTCGTTGCGCCGTTCGTCCAAGGTTTGCAAATCAGAAGCCGCAGCCGAGCCTATCAGTGTAAAGGTAGGACGCATTTTGTGCGCAATGCGGCAAACAGTTGCCTTTTGTTTGGCGGCTGCAGCCTGTGCAAAGAGTTGCAGGTTTTCGTTGCAGTCGTGTGCAAACTGGCTGAGGATGGCCTGTTCGGCCTGAGGGTCGCCATCGGCAAAAGCCAGCAGAGGCGCAAAGGTAGCGGTCAGGGGCTTTTTGTCGGCAGCAGTTTCGTGCGGAGTATCAGTTGCCTCAGTCGGCTCTGCTTCCTGAACAGCGGCAGTGGGCGCAGACGCCTCTTCATTGCCGGTGGTCAGCTTTTGGGTGAGCAGACGCAGGTCGTTTTGCGTAAAGGGCTTAAACAGCACATCGGCAAAACCACGGTGCTTGAAGTCGTCGGCCGAAATCAGCGAATGCGAGGTTGTGGCCACCACCGGCAGGCGCGACAGACCTTCAATGCGGTGAACGCGCTCCAATACGTCGTAGCCGGTGAGTCCGGGCATTTCGATGTCGGTGAGCAGCAAATCGGGGCGGTGACCTTCGGCCAGCCAGGCAAACAGCTGTTCGGCATCGTTGAATGCGTAGATGGTTTGCATGGGGTCGAGCACGTTTTTGAGCATCGCCTCGCTGAGTTGCAGCTGCAACAAATCGTCGTCGAGCAGCGCCACGGTGTGCAGCAGGGTGGGGGCTTCGTGCAGCGTATCGGCCATTACCGCTTCGGCAGCAGGCTGTGCCGTATCCTCTTCGCAGCGGGGCATATCCGGCAGCAGCAGGGTAAAGGTGCTGCCAAAGCCCATCTGACTTTTCACGTCAATCTTTCCACCGAGCAGCGCCACGAGTTTCAGCGTAATGCTCAATCCGAGTCCGGTACCTTCCTGTCCTTCGCTGCCTTTGACGCGGGTAAAGGGTTGGAAAATGCGTTCGCAGTCGTAGCGGCTCAGTCCGCAGCCCGTGTCGCGTATGGTCAGGTTCAACCCTTTGGTTTCGCTCCAGTTGGCGGTCAGTTCCACCTCACCCTTCTGGGTATATTTAATGGCGTTGCCCAGCAGGTTTTCAATGATTTGGCGCAAGCGGAAGGCATCGGTGCTGACGAGCAGTCCCACCGGAATTAGCGAACTGACGCGCAGTGTCAAGCCCTTTTGCTGTGCAATGGGCTGAAAGGCTGCACCGATATAGTCGATGAGTTCGTTCAGTCGGGTTGGCTGCCGGTTCACACTGAGTCCGCCGGCTTCGAGTTTGTGATAATCGAGCAATGCCGTCACCAGGTTCAGCAAGTGATGGGCCGATGAATCGATGGCATCCAAATCGCGCCTTGCTTCAGGCCGTGTGGCCAGGGGTTTCATGAGCGAAAGGTAGCCCAATATGGTATTGACGGGAGCCTTGATGTCGTGCGAGATTGTGAGCAACAACTGTTCGCGACGTTTCATCAGGTCCTCGGCACACTGGTTGGCTTCCTCCAACTCCATACGGTAACGGTTCACGCGGCTCATGTCGCGCCACACCCATACGAACAGTCCGAGTGCGGCCAAGGTGGTAAACAGCGTGAAAATGCCCATTTGCCACGCAGCCTGCCGGCGGTATTCAGCTTCGGTGCGGGTTTTGTCCTGCAACATGCGCTGCTGTTCGCGGTTAATGTCGTCCATCAAAGCCACGATGCGTTCCGACAGGGCAGCACTGCTCAGCCTGAGTTGTCGCGACTTTTTTTGCAAATTCCGGCTGTGTGCCGTATTGCTGCGTGTGAGGTCGCGGTGAACGCCTTGCAGAATGTTGGCCACCGTGTCGCTGATGTTCACGTTGGCCTGTGTGCTGTCGTGCGTGGGTTCATATTCCAGGTGGTTTACACTGAGTGTATCGTCCTTTGGCTTTCTGAAAGCATCGCCCAATCTGTCCCAAAAGCGTTTTTTGTGGCGGTCAATCACCACTTGCTCGCTATTTTCGTGAACCGACACTTTTACTTGCGTACCCACATTGATGGGTTTTCTACCGGAGCGCAAGTTGGCAATTTCCTGTTCCAGGTTGCTTCCCTGGTGAGTTTCGCGCCGCATGGCAGCCACAAGTTCCACTACGCCTTCGCGTTTCAGCATCAGGAGTTTGCGTAGCGAGTCGAGTCGGGCGCGTTGCAGCAGGTCGGCAGTAATGTCCTTGAGTTCGACGAGGGCGGTGTCGACGCGGTCAACTCCCCTGATGTAGCGGTGTACGTCGCGGTTGCTGCTATACTGCAGGGTGGCATTTTCGGCCAGCATGCCGGCTTCAATCATGCGTACGGATAGTTTACCTATGGCGTTGCGTTGCACAGCTACAGCCCGCTCAACTTCGGACACGCCTGAAGCTGCACGGGCTGAACGCACAATAAACCACACCGCAGCGCACAGCGACACGGTGAGCAGTAAATAGCCGATAACGATTCTGAGTCCCAATTTATTCATTGCATATCGGGGCTTAAGGCAGGCGAAGAACCGGGGTTCGGGCTATCACCGCCTGCGGTTATTGTTTTTTTAAAAAAGGAAATGCCAGCTCACCCATCCGGGGCTTGCGGGTAAATGACGGGGGAAAACAAGCAGGTGTTCCAAACACGATGGATGAACCTCATGATTTGGAACGCCTGCTTTCAAGGAAACTGCCAATACAGGCGCATGGCCTTATGCCTCAGCTCCGAGGGGCGATGCCGGCGTGTAGGTGCGGGCAGCCAATTCTTTGTCGACCATGAACAGGCCGTAGCCGTTGCCGTTGAGCATACGCAGATTGTCGAGGATGTTGCGCACGTTGTCTTCTTCCTCAACCTGTTCGTCGATAAACCATTTGAGCATGCTTTGCGTAGCGTAATCGTTTTCAGCCGTGGTCAGTGCAAAAAGGTTATTGATGAGTGCGGTCACCTTTTCTTCGTGTGCCAGGGTGCTTTCGAACACGTCGAGTTCCGACTTCCATTCCGTAGGCACAGCATCGATAGACTTCAGTTCCACACGGCCTCCGCGCTGCAACACATAGTTGAAAAAGATGCGTGCATGGTCCTGTTCTTCGCGGAACTGCACTTCGAACCAGTGTGCCATACCGGGCTTACCGGCAGCTGCACACCAGGCAGACATTGACAGGTAAAAATAAGCCGACCACATTTCGGCATTGATCTGCGCATTCAGCGCTTCTTCCATCTTTTTGCTTAACATATCAAAATAGGTCTATAATTTATAAAGTGAGTGTTCAATCATTCGTTCGAAAACCGCTTACCACATTGTGCGTCGGTCACACTTTCCGTCGTACAGCACCTTTGCGATGCTTCACAGTACACGGAAATGGCAAGCAGTTTCAGGCAGCAGAACGCTTTCGGTTGCCGGAACATCTGTTGACATCTACTTAGTGCATGCAAAATTACAAAAAAGGCAGGCAATCCGCTTGCTTTAGGCTGTTAAAGTTGTTTGCATGCCAACATATAGGTGCCGCAACCTCACCGCGTTTCCCACACTTCCCCGCTGGGTATGGGGTGAAATTCCACACTTTCCACACCCCATTCCCCACATTCCCCACCGTGACTTACTGTGCCAAATTTTTATTATCTATTGATTTTCAGCTACTTACGCATTGGTTTGCTTTTTTGGCACGCGCTTTGCGCTTTAATAGGGCAGAAACAACAAAACAATAACAAAAACAATACGATTATGAAAAAGTTTTCAGTTTACGCCGTAATGGCCATGGGAGTTCTCACAGTGAGTAGCGCAGCCTTTGCCGGAACCACCGCCTTCAGTTCTCGCGGTTTGGTAAACACGGAAGTTTCTGATACCGTTGTACCGAAGGATACGGTACTGCCCGAAAAAACGGAAACGGAACAAACCGAAACGCAAACGCAAACTGAAGCGTTCTATTCATTGGCCGACACCGTTCTGCCTACCGACACCGTAGTGCCGCAGCAGGAGGAAACCATCCCGCAGCAAAAGGAGGAAACCACTCCGCAGCAAAAGGAAGAAACCACTCCGCAGCAGGAAGAAACCACGACTACTGAGTCTTCGTTCTCGATGTTGAACGACACTGTAGTTCCTGCCGACACGCTGACGCCTGCCAAGAAGGACGAACCTCAAACCGATGAACCTCAGAAGGACGAGCCTCAGCAGGAGGAAACCGCTCCCGTTCAGTAATCAGGTCGAAACGTCATATACATTGCTTCAAATTTCATCATGACATTCTTTTCGGCACTGCTCTGGGCATGCTACCTTCACCTTTTTCCGCGCTTTTGGTAAAGTAAGGTAGTTAAGTTCTCAGGTAAAACAGATTATTTTAGGAAACTGATTCAATGCTGTATTTTCAGTAAATTCATCATCTCATTCATTCATCTCTAAAAAAAATTACTGCCCGCAATTTAAGCAAACCTTTCTCTTCATCGGCTCGCTGCGCCGTTATCTCCACTTTTAATGTTCCCTGCACATCCAATGCTTCACACCAATAAGCACAGCGAGCCCCAATTTTTTTCACAAAAGCCGTCTGCTTCTTATTCTCAATGTTGAGATTTGAAGCAGACGGTTTTTTTTGTGCATGAACGTATAGGCGAACTTCGTGCGTATTGCTTTGTGAACTCGTTTTTTTTCCGTACCTTTGAATAAGGTAGGATTCGGCTCGGCAATGTCCAATAAAAATACATTTTTATTTGCCGTTGCGCTCGCCTTTCACTACCTTTGAATAAAATAGGATTCGGCTCGGCAATGGCATATATAAATACGTTCCCCTTTGCCGTTGCGGTAGTCTGTCTGTACCTTATATATAAAGAAAAGGAGTCAAGGTTATTGTAAATAAGTTTTTGTTATGACACCCACCATGCACATACTCATAGAATTTACCCTCCGCCTGCTTTTGGCATTGGTATTGGGAGGCATCATAGGTTTGGAGCGCGAATACCGTTCGAAAGAAGCCGGATTCCGCACCCACTTCCTGGTTTGTTTGGGCAGTGCCCTGTTTTGCCTTGTTTCGCAATACGGTTTTGGCGAAATGACCAAGGACGTGTCGCGCGTGGCAGCCCAAGTGGTTTCGGGCATCGGATTTTTAGGTGCCGGAACGATTATTTTTCAGAAAAATGTGGTGCGCGGACTCACCACAGCAGCCGGACTATGGGTAACTGCAGCCATTGGTTTGGCTTGCGGCACGGGACTTTATGCCGTGGCGGCCATAGCCACTGCACTGGTGCTTTTAGGCCTTGAAGTAATCAATGCCGTTTTGCCCCAAATGGGCACAACCACCCTGGTGTTGAAGTTTACCGCCAATTCAAAGCAGAGTGTGAAGCGGGTAGTGGAGCAGATAAAGCGCGACTGCATGGAACTTTATTCCTACGAGTTGAAAGACCGACGAACGGATAAAGGTGAGGTTTTTGAAGTTAATCTGGAAATGAAAGTGAAGCGCGGCACGTCGGTTACCAAAATGTTCGACTATCTGGAGGAGTTCGACGATATAACTATTTCAAGTATAGAGTAACCGACCGTCAACCTGGCCCGCCATGCTCCTGCGTGCAGAACAAGCAGCTACGGCACAACAAGCAGCTACGGCACAATAACACCTACCAAACGAATGAGGTGCTGCAAAAAATCGCGGAAACGTATTTCGTGATTTTGCAGCACCTCGTTTTTTTTGTGATAACTGATTTTCAGCATCTACTGAGCCGAAGTTAGTACCATCACCCCCCATGCGTATTGATCAGCAACTGAGATTCAAACACGATGCAGGTGATGAGGCTAATCAAGCAACTGGTCGGGCGAGTAAATCAGTCCGTCGACAGCATTGCGCCCTTCAGCGTCAGTGATCACAAAGGTAAATTGCCACTTGTCGCGGTGCGTACCGCCACTGTTGACATGAGGCAAACGCAGAAGCACCTTGTTCCAACCCTTGTTCAGGTGAATCGGAGTCACCGGCCGCGCCGTCAGGTTCTCGTTCGTCAACCCCTCCATGGCATGGTTTTGCCGGATGTTCGTCTCAGGCTGTTCCCACGTAGGAGCCGGAATTTCGCGGTCGTTTACCCAAACCTTCGAGCCACGGCGGTCCCAGCAACCCGCCATCGGCCCCTTTTCGTCGCCCGAACGGCTGTAAGTGTACAACTCAATCTGCGCACCCACCTCCTGCGCCTTGGGCGAGTAAACGTAAGTCCAGGCGTATGCCGTTTGGTTTGACTGCGGATGGGCAAAAAACGAAGGAAGCGTAGGGTGCCAAATGTGACGCAAATAGATGCCAGCCCCCGTTGCCAGATGAGTGGCATAGGTTTGTCCATTGTAAACGAACGACGAAGGCAGCACATCAGCCTCCGACGTTTCGGGCGGCAGAGCCAAATCCTTGTTGCCACCGTTTGGGAAAGGGTCGGTAATGCGCCAGCGCACGTTGGTTTGCCGAACGTAAGCAATGGGTTCATTTTGCAGCGAATGGTTTTTGTGAAAAAGAAAGCGCCGTTCAAAGTCGGCAAACTCCTCAAACTCCTCACCATTGTTGGGCAGCAGCGTACCCCCCTTTTCAATGTACTGTTTGCCACCGCCCCTCCAAGCCCTTTCGGCCGAGGCCAGCACGTTGGCATACAGGTTGTTCTGCTTCACGATGTCAGCATCCGTGCGCGTTTTCGTATCGTTCCAGGCAGCCGAGATGGTACCGGCTACCTCGTTGGTGCCCTGCTGTTCGTAGTAGATGTTGCTTTTGTAAATGCCCACAAGGTCGGCATACACATCAAAGTGGTTCGTATAGTTATAGCGGCAGTCAATGTTTGTCACCCCTTTCACCACCTTACCCGAAGTAGCCCACATTTGCGTCATGTCGCAAAGGTCGGCACTCGGTGGTCCGGCCACCAGCCGATTCCACAGCACCACCTTCAAGCCTTTGCTGCGCACGTGGTCCGTCATGATTTGCAGAAAGTTGGGGTAAGTAACTTGAACCTCATCGCCACCAATGTGCAGATAAGGCACCCCGTCGAACACCTCAGCAGCCTCATCAACAATCCTTTTCAAAGCCTCAACCCCCTGGTCAGTTTGCATGTCGAAGCCCATTGCTTTTTCAAACACATGGCTGTGTCCCGGCATATCGATTTCGGGAATCACAGTCACGCCACGTTCACGAGCGTAGGCCACCAGTTCGCGACATTGCGCCTGCGTGTAGAATTTACCCGGCTGTCGGATGTTGAAGGCAGCAGCCGTCAGGTTCGGGTAGGCCTTCACCTCGAAACGCCAGCCCGTGTAGTCCGTTAGGTGCCAGTGGAACACGTTCACCTTGAAGCGCGCCAGCAAGTCGATTTGTTTTTTCAGTTCCTCGAACTCCATGAACGAACGCCCCACATCGTGCATAAAACCACGCACCTTGAAAGCCGGCCAGTCAGTAAGTGTCAGCGCCTCGAAAGCTTCGGCGCCCGGTTCGTAGCCCTCGGCCAGCTGTTGCAAGGTTTGCGCTGCCCGGACAACGCCCGTAGGCGTGACAGCCTCGATGCAAACCCTGTTAGGCGTGATGTGCAGCCGGTAAGCCTCGTTGGGAAACAAAGCAACGGCATGATCAAAAGCACCTTCAATATGGTCAACCAGTTTCACCACCACCTTAGCCTTGGCCCGATTGCGTAGTGTACAGCCGTTTTGCCTCAGCACGTTGGCCAGATAGGCACATTGCGTAGGGTCAGTCAGAGTCACAGCCCGGTTCAGTTTGAAAGCAGCTTCCGGGCCGATAGCCATTTGTTGGGGTTTAGGCAGCAAGTCGCCGTTTTTGGCTTGCAATGTATGCGGAAAAGCCGCAGCAGCTGTTAGTAAAGCCGTGTAGATAATGTGTTTCACCGTAGGAAATAAAAAGAAAAAGGCGGGTAACAAATTGAACTTTGTTATCCCGCCTTTTTTTATGGTTTTTAAATCACCTGCTGCATGCAGTCAGTTTCCCTTTCAAGGAAATTACTTGTTTAATTGCTCCTTGATGAAAGCTTCCATTTCGGGAAGGTGATCCTCGGCGCTCTTGAGGAGCGTGAGCTGGTTCTTCGTACGCACCAAGTTGTGTTCGGGATACTGAATCTTGAAGTAAGTATCGCCGTTGAGGTAGTCGGTAAAGAAGCGAACAGTCTGCATGTAGGGGAAGAGCGTAGCACCGTAAGGCAGATTTTCAATTTCGATAGACGTAAGGAAAGCACCGGCCGTTTTCAGATAACCTTCGGTAAATGCTTTGAAAATGTCCATGCGGAACTGAATCTTGTCGTATTCGGGGCTATCTTCGGGCATGGTGTTGGCAGCCGAACGGAGAAAGTCGCCGTAGTCCGAGAATACGAAGCTAGGCATAGCCGTGTCAAGGTCGATGACACAGAGCACGCTGTCGTCCTGATCGAAAAGAATGTTGTCTACCTTCGTATCGCAGTGGCAGATGCGCTTAGGCAGTTTACCCTCGCGGAAGAGCTGCTCAGAACGGCACATGCTGTCGGCACGCTTTTCGATTTCGTCGATGATATCTTTCGTTTCAGCCACACGTCCGGCCTTGTCGGCAGCCACAGCTTCCTTGAACTGTTGCAGACGGAATTCGATGTTGTGGAAGTCCTTGATGGTTTCGCCCAACTCAACGGGGATGTCGGCAAGCATAGCCTGGAAATCGCCAAAGGTTTCGCCCACGATGTACGAGCTTTTGGGAGTTACGCTCGACTTCGAAACAGTGTCGGGAATGAAGTCCATCACGCGCCAGTATTTTTCGTCGTGAACGAAGTAGTATTTACCATCCTTGCAGGGCACGAAGTGCAGCACCTTGCGGTTGATGTCGGGCGTGCCGGCAGCTTCAAGCTTTTTGCGGATATGCGACGTTACGGCCACAATATTGTTCATGAGCATGTCGACATCGGGGAAGATGGCATTGTTCACGTGCTGAAGCACATAGTTAGGAGCATCGCCTTCGGTTTCAACGAGGTAAGTAGTATTGATCAAACCGTTTCCGAGCGGTTTTACTTCGGCAACGTTGCCTTGAATTTCAAATTGGCAGGCGATGTGCTGCAAATCTTTCTGTTCCATGATATGATTATGTAGTAATGTTTTGGATTAACTGATATGATTATGTAGCAATGTTTTGGATTAACTGTGAAAAGTGCGGCTTACAAATGTAGCCACAAATTGTTGCGCAAATGTAATAATTATTTTTCAAGTAGCTGCGTAAAAAGTCATAGCTTCTATTCCAAAGCCTAAAAAAAGCGTCAGTTGCCGACGCAGCGCGATGAAATAGGGCCTAAAAACGTAGTAAGCAGTTGCTCCCAAGTATTTGTCACCCTACTTATATA
>LinusII_BA0109CM-p1__coassemble_2262_pt1 | contig 11232 bp, 8 predicted proteins | sample LinusII_BA0109CM-p1__metabat2_low_PE_017 | metagenome-assembled genome bin LinusII_BA0109CM-p1 | reverse complement strand
GCACCGGCCAACGGTTGCCCAAAAGGTTGCCGCACCCGCAGCTGCTTCTGCCCCAGTCCTGGCACACAGCGCCAAACAAGCTGCGCCCGAAGCTGCCATGCCCGCCACCTGCCGCATGATGCCGCAACCTGCCGACGAAACTGCCGGCCAACCTGTTGACGTAGCCCGGCTCAGCCACTCCGAAACAGCTGACACCACAGCGCAAACGGCTGCCGACGCACCACAAACCGATGCACCAGCGCCGTACTCACAGGACAGACAAACCCGAAGTTCACACTTAAATCGCACACACAGCGGACACGCCGTTTTTCGCCGTGCTCGCCCAATGCCTTCGTTGCAGCGCAACACCAACCACACGCCTCTACTCGCTGTCAACGCCCAGGTTCATCCTGCCAACCGCATGAGCATGAACGGCTACATGGCCAAAAGCCTCGACTACTCGTACAGCAACAGCCCGAACGGATCGGGCAACAACGACTGGGACTTGGTGGTGGCCGAAAACCTGGATCGCGAAGTCAACACGCGCATCAATCACCATGTGCCTTTTCAGTTTGGTTTAAACATAGCCATTCCCATCACTCAAAAATGGTTTGTCAGCACCGGACTCACCTATACGCGCCTCACCACCGACATCACCTCGGGTTCCGACGCTTCGTACTTCGTCACCGAGCAGCGGTTGCACTACGTAGGCATCCCCATACAAGCGGGCTACACCATCTTCAGTTCGCGTCCGTTCAATGCCTACGCCACAGCCGGATTTCAAATTGAAAAATGCGTAAGCGGCACGCAAAGCACCACATACAGCATTGACCAATCCTATCGTTCTTCATCGGCCTACCACAATAAGTTGGGCCGCGGCCTTTGGCAAGCATCGTTCAATGCCTCAGCCGGTTTGCAATTCAACGTCACGCGCAACATAGGTTTGTACTTTGAGCCTGGTGTAAGTTATTATGTGTCCGATGGCAGTTCGTTGCCGTCCATCCGTCACGACAAGCCGTGGCAGTTCAGCATGCAAGGCGGTTTGCGCTTCAGTTTTTCGGCCAAACTCTGACGCACGCCATCTTATTCACGTTGCCTACTTCGCCCAGCTGTACGCAACGTACTTCCCTTCGTGTCCGACACCTGCACCCTGCAAGTGTCGGACTTTTTTTGGGCTATATCACTTCGTCCTCGCGCAACATAGCGCGCATGGCAAATGCGTAGTTTCATGTTTAACAAACGACAAGGGGGGCTTACATCATCCGCCTGCTCCGCCCTCATGCTTTAGTGGCGACACACTCCCCTTTGCTCCTTATGTTAAATACCCAAGGTTTGCATTTGTGAAATTAAATTAAAAGAACACGCCCGTTGTTTGCTATGCTTGCAGCGATTTAAGACACGCGGCGGGCTATACTTGAAATTTACTCCGCGATTCTTGAAATTAGTTCCGAGTTTGTTGAAATTAGTTCCGAGCCTGTTGAAATTAGTTCCGAGCTTGTTGAAATTAGTTCCAAGCCTGTTGAAATTAGTTCCGAGCCAGTTTTAACAAGTTTGGAACTACTGATAACCAACACTTTCAGAATCACCACAACCTTGGTTTCGCGCCCACGTGTTTCGCACTGAAAAACGCGCCGACAGCCCCTTTGATTTTTTACATTTATTCGTGTTTTTGTTAAAACTGAAACGAGCTTCACAAACGCGGAACTGATTGCAAGTACTACGGATTGCGCAACCTCCCAACGCGAATTGCTTTTCTTTTATAGGAAATGCCTGCTTTGGAGAACGCACAAACAAAGTACAGACCGTAAAACCGCATTTCAGAAGCCTTGAAACCTGATGCCAACGACGCGCAACAAGCCATTGACAAGGATTCTTCATTTTTTTCGCCCAATATCATTTTTCCATAAAGCATTGATTTTCAATCGTTTCATGCAATGCGTCATGGTGTACTAAGAAAATATTACACCTAAATCGTTATTTTTTTCCCGAATTTCTTGCATAGTAAAAAAAAACCACATACTTTTGCGGTGTGATATTAAAGTAATACACCATTACACTTAATGAATCGGCGCATCGAAAGAGCGCGAGCCGACAACGGTGCGTCACGGACTTCGGAGCGCAACCTTACAAACGAAATATTCACCATCAAACCCTTTACCTGTTATGATAAACATTGATCAAATCAACTTCAGCTATCACCGGCGACTGGCTCCGGTACTCTCGAACTTTAGTTTAACCATCGAACCCGGACGCATCTATGGATTGCTGGGCAAAAACGGTACGGGCAAAAGCACGCTGCTCTACCTGATGGCGGGATTGCTCCGTCCGCAGCAAGGACATGTGCAGTTTACCACCGAAGACGGAAACCTGACGCTCGAGGCGAGCGAACGACGACCGGAAATGCTGTGCGAAACGTTCTTCGTGCCCGAGGAATTCGATTTGCCAAACATTCCGCTGAAACGCTACGTCGACCTGAACGCACCGTTTTATCCTAAGTTCAGCCACGAAATTCTGAACCAATGCCTCACTGACTTTGAACTTCCGCAGAATCTGCACCTCGGTGCACTGTCGATGGGACAAAAGAAAAAGGCATTCATGAGTTTTGCGCTGGCCACAAATTGCCGCTTGCTGCTGATGGACGAACCGACGAACGGACTGGACATTCCGTCGAAAAGCCTGTTTCGCAAAGTGGTGACGCGCCACCTTACCGACGACCGCACGCTGATTATTTCGACACACCAGGTGGCCGACGTGGCCATGCTCATCGACCATGTGCTGATGCTCAGCGAAAGCCAGCTGCTGCTCAATCGCCCGGTGAGCGAAATCAGCCGGGTGCTGCGCTTCGAAGAACGTCCCATCGGGGCCGACATCAGCGATGCACTCTACGTGCAACCCTCCATTCAGGGCAACGCGCTGATTACGCTGAATCACTGTCCGGACAATGAAACGCCGGTGAACCTGGAACTGCTATTTAACTGTGCACAATGTGGTAAACTGCCTGCTGAACTGCTGTAAATAACTGGCCGCCGTTTTTACGTTGTACAGCCTCATCACTTAATCTTTTTGCAACAATGAAAAATTTTGATATGACCCGCTTTGGTCGCTTACTGAAACTCGACCTTCACCAATACGGCAAAACCTATTTGAGCTTTACGGCCGGTTGCCTGATAGCCCACTTCATCGGGCAGTTTCTGGTGTTCAAAATAGCCAACCTATCCGCCGTTCCCGTTCACGGTAATGACCTTGAACACCTCGTGCTCAGTTCGTTCATGGCCTTCGGCATCACCAGCTGTTTGCTGCTGCTCATCGGTTCGTCGCTGCTGTGGAACAATCTCAAAACAAAGGAGCAGCGCATTGCCTACTTCATGATTCCGGCCACGAACACCGAAAAGTACCTGTCGCGTTTGCTCATGTGTACGGTAGGCGTGTTTGTGATGAACCTATTGTCCTTTTTTGTGGCCGATTTGCTCCGCCTGCTCTTTTTCATCACTGCCGACTTGAACATCGGTTTGGGCTATGCTGCTTATTGCAGCGAAATGGCCGAAAACGGTGCCAACTTTATCCGAGGCATCAACATGTTCATCGACGAGGCCGGCTACGCCTGGCTGTTTAGCATGGTGATTTCCGCCATTTCCTATCTCGCATGGTTCTTGTTTGGCTCGGCCATATTCCGCACCTATGCCTTTGTCAAGACCTGGCTGCTCATTATGTGCATCAGCACGGTGACCTTCGCTTTGTTCAACGGCACTATCATGCTCATGACCATCACTACAACCGATTCAATGAAAGACCTCAACACGATTCTCTGGGTGCAGAATGCAGTGAACACTGTGGTGTCGGTTGTCTTCGTATGGCTGAGCTACTACCTGTTCAAGCGCATGACGGTGATTCCCCGTAAATTCTTCTAACCCCCTTTATTTGCTTACATCATGACATTCAAAGACGGACAACCCATTTACCAGCAAATTGCCGAACGTTTGGCCGACGAGGTGCTTTCGGGAGCCTATCCCCCCGAAACGCGGGTTCCGGGTGTACGCGAATACTCTGCACTGCTCGAAGTAAACGTGAACACCACGGTCAAGGCCTTCGACCTCCTGGCGCAGCGCGGCATTATCTACGCACGGCGCGGCATGGGCTACTATGTGGCGAACGATGCCACCCAACTGATTCTGACCGAAAGGCAAAAGGATTTTCGCGAACAAGTGATGCCCGACTTCTTTATGCGTATGCTGCAACTGCACATCGGCATGGACGACGTGGAGGCGGCTTTTCGGCAATACAAGGAAAAAATGAACCACGCTAGTGGTGAACACGCATTAAATATTGACGCACTATGATTACAGTAGCCATCACCCTGTTCTCGCTGTTTGTTCTGTCGTTCAAACGCCTATTTTTGCGTTAAGTTCAACGAACAGCATTTTCTGCTTTCATAACCGATGAGTAGATATGAAGCAGATGTTGAAAATTAGTTTATACTTACAGAGTGGTTCAAAAAAAATGAGCATTTTATAGAACCACCCGACAAAAAAAAAACCGCAACACTTTTGAAGGTGCTGCGGTTTTTCTGTATTTCATACCGCCCTCCCTTGCCCTTTGTGAGGCAAAGAGGCGGCGGAAAAGTGCAAACCCGAGGGGGCAATAAGTTCATGAAGTTTAGCGCATGTAGCTGCGCAAAGCGGCTGCGGCCAGTTGCGCATCGCGCTCCGCTTCGAGCTGGGCTGTGCGCGCATCATAGTAGAACGAGGTTTCGAGCAAGTAATCCATCACCGAAATCTGTCCCTCGGCCAGTGCGCGGTCCAAGAGTTCGGCATTGGCCGTCAAAGCAATCTGCTCGTTGAGTCGCTGCGCCGTTTCGAACAAACTTTGCGCCGTGGCATAGCGTGTGCGAATGTCGGCCCCGAGTTGCGTTTGCACATCAGCCAAGTCGAGTTCCGACACCTGCCGTTCCATTTTGCGCTGTTTCACTTTGGTGCGGCTGTTTCCCCAAAGCGGAATGCTCACACCCAGCGTCAGTCCGCTGTAACGCGAATCCTTGACATATTCGCCCGAAAAGCCCACACTCAGCGTAGGCCAGGCTTCGCTTTTCGTCACCCGCAGCTGTTCGGTGCGCTGCGTCAATGCAGCCTTGCGCGCCACCACTTCAGGGTGTTGCTCGGTGGCATACTCCAGCATGCGCTGAATGTCGGGCAGCGAATCGGCCGCGTAAAGCGTGTCGGTGCAGTAAATGGGCATACCGCCGTTGAGTTTTTGCAAATTGAGCGTCACCTCGTTGCGCTCGGCCTCAGCCTTTTGCAAAGCCGCCTGCGCCACCGAAGCATTAAGTTTCACCTTGTTCACCTCCAGGCGGTTGATGTCGCCCTCGCTGAACTTGCGTTCGTAGGCCGCCGCCAAAGCATCGGCCTGCACAGAACGGCGGTGAAGTTCGCTACACAGTTTGTTGAGATACACCGCCTGCGTCAACAACTGTTCGGCTTCGGTCAGGATGGTGCGGCGCAAGGCAGCATACGAGGCATCGGCCATTTGGTCGGTAGCCTTAGCCAGTTTGCGTTTCCGCCCCGTAATGACACCCCAATCGAGCGATTGACTGACACTCACGTTCACGCGGTTAGGAATGCCCTTGGGCGAACCGAAAAAATAGCCCACTTCGGCTTCGGGGTCGGAAAGGCGGTTTTCAGCCCTACCCTCCGCGTATGTGGCTTCGAGCTGTCGGCGCTGCGTGGCCAGCGTCGTGTTGTGCTCCTCAATGAGTTTGAGCAACGATTCCGACTGCGCTTCGGCTTGAAGCGGAAACAGGCAGGCTGCGGCAGCAAACATATATAATAGTTTTGATATATTCATAACATAAAGAATGTGTGGTGAATTAAATGGTGCTTGACGAATCAGCCTGTCCGTCTGCAGGTTCAGCAGCAACAGCCACCGGTTGGACAGCCGTCGGTATCGGGGCAATGATGGGAATGACCACGAGGTTGAGCAACGTGCTCGTTACCAAACCGCCCAACATGACTTGTGCCATCGGGCTCTGAATTTCATTACCCGGCAAAGTACTGCCCAAAGCCAGGGGAATCAGGGCCAGGGCCGACGACAGGGCGGTCATGATGATGGGCAACAAACGGTCGAGCGAGCCTTGACGGATTACTTCGCTGCGGCCGAGTCCGCTGTGGGCCAACTCGTTGTAACGGTCAACCAGCAACATACCGCCACGCGTGGCAATGCCAAACAGCGAAATGAAACCGATGATGGCCGGAATGCTCAGTACGCCACCGGTCGACACCAGTGCCAGCACACCGCCGATGAGGGCGAGGGGCAGATTGCACATCACCACAAGGGCTTGCTTCCACGAACGGAACTGCAAATAAAGCAACAGCAAAATCACGATGATACTGATGATCGAAAGGCCCAACAGCATACGCGAAGCAGCCGATTCACTTTCGAACTGTCCGCCATATTCTATGTGGTAATCCTCGGGCAGGGTGATTTCGCGCTCAATGATTTCGCGCATATCGGTAACTACCGAACGCATGTCGCGCCCGGCCACATTAGCCGAAACCACGAGTTTTCGCTGGGCATTTTCGCGGCTGATGGTGTTGGGACCGGCTGTCGAAACCACTTCGGCCACTTCAGCCAGGGGCACCTTGCGTCCGTCGCTCGTGTCGATGAGCAAACCGCGGATGCGGTCGATAGTGGCAATGTCATTATCGGCCATGCGCACCGTGAGGTCGAACGTCTTTATGCCGTCCTGCACCTGGCTCACCACTTCACCGCCCAAGGCTGCATTCACATATTGCGCAAAGTCGGGCAAGGTGATGCCATACTGTGCCAACAGCGTGCGGCGCGGCTTGATAACGAGCTGCGGACGCTCAATTTGCTGTTCGACGTTCAAGTCCGTCACGCCCTCTACGCCCTTAGTGGCATTTTGTATCTGCACGCCCAAGCTGTGAAGCTGCGAAAGGTCGGGACCAAAAATCTTGATGGCAATGCCTGCCTTCGTACCCGACAGCATGGCGTCGATACGGTGCGAAATGGGCTGACCAATTTCGATGCTCACACCCGGCAGGGTGCTCAGACGGTGGCGCAGGTCGGCCATCACCTCGTCCTTGCTGCGTTCCTTGAGTTCGTAGGGCACCTCCATTTCGCTGGTGTTCACGCCCAATGCGTGTTCGTCGAGTTCGGCACGGCCTGTTTTCCGGGCCACAGCCTTGACTTCGGGCACCTGCATAATGAGTTTTTCGGCTTGTGCGCCAATGCGGTTACTCTCGGCAAACGATACACCGGGCAGGGTGCTGACGTTGATGGTAAACGAACCTTCGTTGAACGGCGGCAGGAACGAACGGCCCAGCGTGAAGAAGAGGGCCAGCGTAACCACTACCAGTACGCCCGTAACGGCCAGTATGCCGCGCGATGCCTTACCGGTGGCCCAGCTGAGCATGTGCAGGTAGCCTTGCTTCATGGCGGTTACCCAGCGGGGTTCCTTGCTGATAGCATTGTTCAGTTTGCCGGCAGGATTTTTCAACAGATAGCTGCAAAGCACAGGGGTGAGCGTAAGGGCCACGAGGGTCGAGGCAAACAGCGATACGATGAAACTTACGCCCAGCGGTGCCAGCATGCGGCCTTCGAGTCCGGACAGGAAGAAGAGGGGAATGAAGCTGACCACAATGATGAGCGTGGAGTTGAGAATGGGCATGCGCACCTCGCGCGAGGCGTTGAAGATTACCTCCATCTTCGTCTTGCGCCCCTCAGGGGGAAGCTGGGCATTGAGGCGGAGGTTCTTGAACACATTTTCCACATCGACAATAGCATCGTCGACCAACGAACCAATGGCAATGGCCATACCGCCGATACTCATGGTGTTGATGGTCAGCCCCATGAGCTTGAGCACAAGAATGGTAACGAGCAGCGATATAGGAATGGTAACGAGCGAAATGAGCGTGGTGCGGCCGTTCATCAGGAAGATGAAAAGCACAAGTACCACGAAGATACCGCCTTCGATGAGCGATTGGCGGATGTTCGAGATGGAAGCGTCGATAAAGTCCTGCTGACGGTAAAGGTGTGTGTCAACTTTTACGTCCTTGGGCAGCGAGGCTTTGAGGTCGGCCATGGCAGCATCGAGTTTTTCAGTGAGTTCGAGCGTACTGGTCGAGGGTTGCTTGGTAATGGTGAGCAGCACAGCCGGCTTTCCCGAAACTGAGGCCATACCCATACGCGGACTTTTACAACCCATAGTCACGTTAGCCACATCAGCCAGCACAATGGGTTCGCCCTGCGGAGTAGTTTTTACCACGGCACGTCCCATTTCGAGCGTGTCGGTGGTGGTGAGCACACCGCGCACAATGTATTCGTTGCCGCTTTCGTAAAGCACACCGCCGGCAGCATTGCGGTTCATATTGCGCGCTGCATTCAGCACTTCGTTGAGGGTCACACCGTAGTGGCGCATACGGTCGGGGAGCATACGTACCTGGTATTCCATGAGGTCGCCGCCCATCACCGTAACCTGGGCCACACCGCCCGTCGAAAGCAGACGCGGACGCACGGTCCAGTCGGCCAGGGTGCGCAGGTCGCCGGGCGAGGTGGAGTCGGCCGTAAGACCCACAAACATCACTTCGCCCATAATGCTCGACTGAGGGCCGAGCGTCGGACTGCCCACACCGTCGGGCAGAGCGTCGCCGATGGTAGCCAGTTTTTCGGAAACTATTTGTCGGTCGCGGTAAATGTCGGTTCCCCAGTCAAATTCCACCCATACCACTGAGAAGCCGGTGGTCGACGATGAACGTACGCGGCGCACGTCGGTGGCACCGTTGACGGCGGTTTCGATGGGGAAAGTAACCAGACGTTCCACTTCCTCGGACGCCATGCCCTGGGCCTCGGTCATTACAACGACGGTCGGGGCGTTGAGATCGGGAAACACGTCCACTTCCATACGCCAGGCCGTCCATGAGCCCACAATCAGCAGCAGGGCTGTGAAGAACAGCACAACGGGCCGGTTGCGAAGCGAAAAGGATATGATTTTATTCAGCATGATTCTTCGTGTTTAGGATTTTGTGTAAAAAATGCGTCAGGGATTAGTGCGAGTGTCCTTCGGGTATTACGGTAGCGTTGGCTGCCAGTCGCACTTGCGTTGCGCCCTTTGTCACCACGGGGTCGCCGGCTTTCAGGCCTTGGGTAATTTCGGTACGCACTCCATCGGTGGCACCGAGTTTCACCTCTTGTTTGCGGTAAGCGTCGGGATGAATTTGCAGATACACAAAGTAGAGTCCCTGTGCCTCAGTAATGGCTTCGTTGGGCACGGCCAGCACGCCCTGACGGGTGGCACCTTTCAGGAACACCTGAGCCAAACTGCCGGGCACAATGTTTCCACGGTTGTTGAACTCAAAAGTAACAGGCACAAAGAATGAAGAATCGTTGCTCGATTTGCCCTTCGACACCAAACGTCCGCCCAACTCGCTCAAAGCGTAGGTGCGGTTTGTTTCCTCGTAAGCCATGCGGAAGTTGGCTGTGGTGATGTTGGGCAACAGCGTATAATAGCGTTCGGGCACATCGGCACGGAGCTGCAAGCGGTTGTTTTGCGTGACAGTGGCAAGAGGCTGTCCGGCCGACACATAGTCGCCGGGTTTCACCATCACGTTCTTCACATATCCGTTCATGTTTGCGCCCACAGTGCGGGTTTGCGATGCGCCGCCCAAACTTTTGGCAGTGGTTTGTGCGGTGGCAAAGCGCAGACGGGCATCTTAGAGTTCGCGCGCCGAGATGATTTGGTCTTTGGCCAAACGTTCAGCACGATCAAGTGCGGTGCGTGCGGCCTGAAGTTCGGCTTGCGCGGCAGCGGCGGGATTGCCATCGGCCATGTTGGCTGCGCTGATGCGGAACAGGGGCTGACCGTTGCGCACGGACATACCATCGGTAAGTTCGCCCGTAGCAAAACTGATAACGCCGGCCATGGTGGCAGACACGGTGGCTTCGGCACCGGGTGCGGGCAATACGCGTCCGCTCACTTCGACTACTTCGGCAAATTCCGAAGCCTGCAATTTCGTGACTTGCAAACCGGCTGCTTTGGCTTGTTCGGGGCTGAAGCTGATTTCGTCGGCTCCGTGTTCATGTCCGTGTTCGTCGGCGTGTCCGTGTTCGTCGGCGTGTTCATCGTGGTTGTGTGCCGAATGGCATGCAGTGAAGAGCATAGCCTGCAAGCAAGCCATGCTTATAATAAGGAATCGTTTCATTGTAAACTTTAAAAAAGGAAATAAGGAATGCGGTCGGCATCTACACAAAGTGATGCCGACAAATTAAAATAAAAAGGACGAACCAAGTCTGAAGGACTAAAAGTCTGCAAGTTACGGAACTGCAGAAAATGAAAATATGCAGAACTGCAGAAATACAGATATGCAGGACTGCAGAAATACAGATATGCAGGACTGCAAATATTATAAATATGCGTATCAGGCTCGGTTGTCAAACCACGATGAAGGGGGCCCCCGCCGGGGCTGATGTTTGCCTTCGCGGCAAATGGCATGTACAAATTGGGCTACCCAACTACGGGGTTCGAGCCAAACAAAAGCCGGTTCGGGCAATAAACTGCCAAAAAGCACCGGCAATAATAAATGGGCCGAAGCAAGGTCATGCGCATCATAGCGCTGCCCCATCACTTTGACCACGGGCATTTTCAGCGAACAATGTCCGCTGTTACCACCCTCGTTTCCGCTTGAACTTCCGTTGTGTCTGCCGTGAGTGTGTTGGCAGTCGTCGTGTCGGGCTGGTTCGTGCGGTACAACCGGGGCGTCGCAGAATTCAAGGGTCACGCAAGCCACCCCATCAGCGTGATGATGATGGGGCACGAGCATAGCCACCAATATCAAACTGATAGCTACCCAAATTCTGAATAAGTGCCGGGGTTGCGTCATGCGTTATATATCAAAAAAACACGATTCAACGTGTAGTCATTATCCTATTATTGAGCCAATCTGCTCATATTTTCTGCAAAAATAATAGTTTCTTTTAGCAACCTGGTTGCAAACATGTCATTTTTATCGGATTTTAGCGTAAATATCCCATAAAGAGGGTATACTGTCAACGCAACTTAAATTTGTATCCACACGGGTTATGCGCAATTCGATTTCAACAAGTTAGAAGAGGCTCAGCCGCAAAAACATGTGGTACAATTCAACAAAGTATCCCGGGTTTCAGACAGGCCTACCTGCCCTACTTTCTGCTGTAACAAAATGTCAAAGAACGCTGAATGAATAAATAAGGAATATTGTTTTTTCA
>LinusII_BA0109CM-p1__coassemble_1870_pt1 | contig 14307 bp, 4 predicted proteins | sample LinusII_BA0109CM-p1__metabat2_low_PE_017 | metagenome-assembled genome bin LinusII_BA0109CM-p1 | reverse complement strand
TTCCGCGATTGTTGAAACAAGCTCGGAACTAAATTGAACAAGCTCGGAACTAATTTCGACAATCGCGGAACTAATTTCGACAATCGCGGAACTAATTCTAACAAGCTCGGAACTAATATTCAGAATGTCGGTGCCATTTTTTTTAGATACGTTCTTTTAGGCAGATTGAGTAAATTATTTGTATCCTTTAGCACTTTCTTTTCACAGAATTGTATTTGTCAGATTGATTTTTAGGTCACAGTTACGTTTTAGTAGTTTTCCCAATGTAAAAAAGTTAGTTTTGAAGTTATATGATTGCTTATTCGTAAAAAAGGTTATTATGAGAAAGGCTTTGAACTAAAAACAATCTTTGTAGACAACCGAGAAAGATGGAAATATTATGAAATTTTGCTGAAATGTTTTTGAAAAATGAAATAAAAAGATAACTTTGCAACCAAACGATATTACAATGAAGCTGACAAAAATCAGTGTAATAGCGAAAATATGACAAAAAGTAATTAGAAATCAATTAAATATCATAAATCAGAGTATTTCACATTTCTTATTTCTAATCTTACCTATACATTTTAATAGTTTTAACAAACCGAAAAGCCTAACAATCCATTTACAGCCTATGATGCGATTAGTTAGCACTGAAAAAAGTCAGTCTTAGTTTTTCAGAATGTGGATAATATACCATTTATCATAAAGTATGTACCACTTTTTTGATAGTACAGACCGACAACTTGTTCGCTCTCAGGCGAATGGCAAGTAGCAAGATTCATACGGACAACGAACTTTACTCTAACTCATACTCAAATTTTTTTTCACTAAAACAACCCATTTGCATCAAGAATTTCGCTGAATGATTGATTGGGTTGAGGTTGATAGATAAAAACAGTATTTTCCTGACTATTCTTCAAAATCAGCACATTACGAAATAATCAGTATTCAAGCATACGGTTATAAGCAGGAGTTTTTTATTTATTTTTACGAGGCCCAATAAAAACAATTTTCAACATAAACTTACAGAATCAATCAGCCATAGATTTATTTCATCATTAACAGCAATTATGATGAAGCACGCTGTTTGATATGTAGTTGTTATGATGTTCCTGATGTTAGTGAACTGTTTTTTTACATTATCTGGCAGAAAATGAAGTTGAAGATTGAATTTAGAAGAGATAAATCTCCAAATCAAATCTTCGTCAGAAAAGTTTAGACGACTTCAATATAATCACTCAAATCAGAAAAGTATAACTCACTCAATTCTTTACGCTTATGAAACATTGGCTACTTATGGCAGGAATGAGTTTTGCAACACTTTCCTCCTATTCACAAACAACTGTAGATACAGCTCTTGAACTGCAAACCGGCGAGAACAGTTATACCTTTGCAGAAGCAGGACAACAAACGGTTTATTATAAATATACCGCACCCGAAGGAAAAAGTCAGTTGCTTACCTTGCAAAAATCATCGCAATCGGTAAGCCTTCAAGTATCGACTGATGGCACTTACAACACGGCTGTTCAAGGCGTAATGCTCGACAATGGCTTGAAAAGTGTTTTTCCTATAGCCGAAGGTTCTACGGTTGTTGTTGCGGCAAGTGTTTACGACACGCAAAGCATGTCGTTCACGGCAGCTAGCGAGGATTGCCGTATTGATGCAGGCCGTGTGTGTACCGACCCCGTTGTGGCAACTGATGGTTGTGAATGCTTTGTACCGAGTTATTACGACCGCACCACTTACGAGCAAAATCCCACCTACATAGCCTATAAAGCAGGCGAAAGTGGTGTGCTTGAAATGAGTTTTGCCACTTACCTATCGTCGGCCAGTGTGAGCGAAGGGTGCGACGGTGCTTCTACTACTGTAAATTTCAGCAGCGTGCCTTCCAATTATTCTGCTTATATGGGCAAAGTAGCGGTCGAAGGCGGCAAAACTTACATTATAAAAACCCAACTGAGCAGCCCGACTATGGCAACCTTAACCTTAACCCATCCCATTGAGGGTGCCACTTGCGATTGCCCGTTTGCAGCTACGCTGACAGCCGATAATGTATTGCCGAAAGAGGCCGGAAAGTATTGGTATCAGGTGATGCCCGATGCCGAAGGTTACGTTTCGCTTACGTCGGAATCAGGCTTGCCGGGTGGAACGGTCAGCGTCTATGGTTCGTGTAGCGACTATCAGCCTCGCATCAGTGTCACGGGTCATCTGTTGCTTCGCTTTGCCGTACAGCCCGAACAGCCCATTCTGCTTTGTATCGACAAAACTGAGGCTACTGCTGCTGACGAACATTTTACGCTGAAGGAAGAAGCTGCACAGGCGGGCGACCGTTTCGACTTGCCAGCACCACTCATTGAAGGCGAAAATAGCGTACCCTTGTATAATGGCCAATATTACTATGTGGTCAGTGTGCCCGAAGGAGGTGGAAAGATGTTGCAGGTTGATGCCACGAAAGCAGGTATTTTAAATGCCGCAACCGGTATGACGCTTTACAATCAGTCTAATTCATATACGCCGATAGCCAGTGGAACCACCACGCTGACTAGCGAATTGCAAGGCGGCAAAACTTACATTCTGTGTTGGAAATGCCAAGAAGGACGTAATGGCTTTGCCTTCAACGTGCAGCTCAACGACATTGCTCCGGGCGATGTGATTTCGAATCCGTTGCCTGCTGTGGCGGGTGAGAACTCAGTGGCTGAAAGTTCGGTAAAATATTTTAGCTATACTGCCACGCAAAATGGTTGGCTCGAAATCGAAACAGAGCCTTTCATCGAAGTGAAATTTCCGCGTGACGAAACGGGAAGCAGTTTCTATGAAACCGAGAAGCGAGGAATGGTTACGCGGGTGCAGGCACAACAAGGTGTGCGCTATATCATAGAAATGAGCAACATTACCGAAAATAGTTATTTTGTGCTGACCGAAACAGCTTTCGCAGAGGGAGAGTCGGCCGACAACCCGATTTTGGTGAAAGAAAACGTGATAAACCTGCCCGAACAAAGCATGAATCGCTGGTACTTACTTGAAGTGTCAAAGGCCGGTAAACTGACGGTTACGTCTGACTTGATTTTTGAACGCAGTGCCGACTATTCAAAATCTACGATGGTGTCGGTGCGCATTAACGATGGTTATTTGCAACCTATTGCCACTTACGGAGGTACAGAGGGAGGCGAAACGATATTCCGCGGCACATTCAATGTGGCTGAAGGCGACAAAGTGTATGTCAACGTAGTATCGCTTTCGGCACAGCCCAACAAGACAGTAACGCTTGAACTCGTCGATTTCAAGCCCGGTGAAAGCAGTTTGATGCCCATTCCTTTAAAGGCCGGTGAAGTAATAGTGCCAGAGTCATCGCGCCAAACGCCTACTTGGTATTTTGTTGAACTGAAAGCAGGAACCTTCAGCGTTTGCAATAAAAATTCGAGCGATTACTTTGATGCTCAGCTTTTTGCTGAAGGCAATTTGAATCAACCCGTGGCCATGAGTACCTATAATTTCAATAGCGAAACCAATACGGGGTGCTATGAACTGACTTTTGACTGTGCCGAAGCTGCCGAGGGCAAGTACTTGCTGTGCGTGCAGCAAACCTATGCAGGCGGTGTGACGCTGCTGGTAACGGGCGACAACATTGTAACCGGAGTGGCCGAAGCTATGGTTCCGTCGGGCAATGATGTTCGCGTGCTGAATGGAGTGCTCTATGCTCCGGTTGGTGTTACGGTCAAGGTATTCAATATGGATGGTCGCAAATGCTACGAAGGTGGTGCTGCACAGGGTGTCAGATTGCCTAAGGGAGTGTATGTGGTCAATGGTAAAAGAATAGCTGTGATGTAAAAAACCATACAGTTTGAATTTTCAAACCGATATTTTTATTTTTTCGCCCTGTTTTGAATGTATTCTTTTGTTTTTCAGTGAATAACATTCAAAACAGTGGCGAGAAAATTCATACAGATAGCGATTAACTCAATATATTTCGTACAAGTAAAACGTTTATTTATGCACAAATCACTTGTTCGTTTGTTTCTGACAGCCAGCCTTATGCTGGCATCTGCCGGGAGTGCATGGGCCATTAAGGCCAATCCGCGCCCTGTAGCAGTCAGACTCCCAGATGGTAGCACCTTGACTGTGCGCATTCATGGGGATGAAAATTTTAATTATGTAACGACGCTCGACGGATTTTTGGTTCAGCGTGACCGCGAGGGCTATTTTCGCTATGTAAGAGTGGACGAAAAAAATGCCCGACGGGTGATGACCGCGCAGCGCGTTCACCCCAACGACCGTCGAACAGCTTCGGAAAAAGAGTTGCTCAAAACCCTTCAGCCCATCAATCGCATGGCCGATGCTTTCCGGCTGTTCGGACCGCGACCTGAACTTAAGTTGAAGGCACCCGAGCAGATACTCAATACGAAAAAAATGCGTCGAGTAAGGGCGTCGTCGGTTGCTGACGAGAGCAATTATCTGGTAATTATAGTGGAATATGCCGATGGTAAATTGAATTTCAATACGCTCGATTTTGAACGGTGGCTGAACGAACCCAATTATAGTGTGAATGGTGGAACGGGCTCGGTTAAGGATTACTACCGCGATAATTCCATGAGCCAGTTTATTCCGCATTTTACTGTGCTGGGTCCTTACAAACTCGATCACGAAGAAACCTATTATGCGGCCAATAATCCCGAAACCGGTTCTGACGACAATCCGGAAGCCATGGTTATTGAAGCTGTACAGAAAGCCAAAGCAGAGCATCCGGAAATCAATTTTGCCAAGTTCGATAACGATGGCGATGGATTCATGGACAATGTAAACGTTATTTACTCGGGATATAGCGAAGCATCATCGGGCAACCCTGTGAATATGTGGCCACACTCTTATAACTTGAATGCCACTAATCGGGCGTTCCAAGTGGATGGAATAACGGTCAATAATTATGCAGTTTCGGCCGAACTGGTTGGTGCTGATGGTGCCGAAATGGATGGTATTGGTACGTTCGTTCATGAATTTGGCCATGTGTTAGGATTTTGCGATACTTACGACACCGACAGCTATAATGGCGGTATTGGTGTGGACCCGGGCGATTTTAGCCTGTATGCTTCGGGAAGTTATAATAATAATTCGCGCACTCCGCCTTACCTGATGGCTTTTGAGCGTCAACAAATGGGCTGGCTCGACTTAACTCCCGTCAACAAGGCTGAAGATGTGACGTTGCTTCCTATCAATCAGAACGAGGCACGCTACATCGATGCACAGCCCGAACGCGACCTTTACACACAAGGCGGCGATTGGTTTGTACTCGAAAATCGCCAGAAAACGGGGTGGGATGCTTATATTCCGGCACATGGTTTGCTGGTTTATCATTATGATTTTACCACCGAAAGCATTCAAAAGTATTGGAATGTTAATGGACCCAATAACAATGCGAACCATCGGTGTCTTTACATTGTACCGGCCGACGGCGTCGATGATGCACTTACTCGTAAAGGCGATACTTATCCGGGCATTACGGGAACTACTGACTTTACCGATGAAACGCATCCTGAGGCACTGAGCTGGACGGGCAACAAGTTGCGCACTCCCATTACGCGCATTACCGAGGATGAGAATGGCTTGATACATTTTTGTGTGAAAGGAGGAGTGGAAAATACGCCGTTTATTCAAACTTTGCCTCCTGGCAGTGTAGGCGTTACGGCTGAAAGTATCGAGGTGGGAGCCCAGATTGTAAGTGGGGCAGATGCTGTGAAGGAAATGGGTTTTTGCTGGAGTACGACTAAGGAATTTCCTACTTGTGATGATGAACACGTAGCCTTGGAAAAGGCGGCTTCGGTGAATTATAAACTGACGAACTTGCAACCGGCAACACGTTACTATGTGCGTGCGTATATGACGCTTGACGATGGTGCGGTGGTGTATGGAGCTTCCTTGCCCGTTAGAACAGAACACGAGCCTTTGCAGGCACCCGGTGTGCTTGACTTTATGACTTGGGTGGATGGTGAACCTGACCGCTGGAAGGTAATTGACCGGAATGGTGATGGTACAACCTGGATTTACGATGAAGCAACGCGAGGCATGCTTTACCAGTTTGATTACTGGAATAATGCCGATGATTGGTTGGTTTCGGAAAAAATGCACATTCCCCAACGGGGCACGCTTTACTTTGTGCGTGGAGTAACTGACCCTAATTATGTGGAACGCTTGGAAGTGTATGTTTCGACCACGACACGCCGCCCCGAGGATTTTCATCTCGTAAAGTCTGTATCGATAGCCGATCACTTCAACGAACAGTATGTTGAGGAGGTTGACCTTTCGGATTTTGCCGGTAAAGACGTGTATGTGGCTTTGGCTGTTAAGAGCGAAAAACTGCAAGGTATGCTGTGGATTTGGCAGGTAATGCTTACGAACCGCTTGGAAACTCCTGAAATAGTGCAGTTCACGGCTGTTGATGGCGGACTTTACAGTGAATGGACCGCAGTTGACAACGCCAGTAAGTATTTCCTCGACTTTTACGAAGTGACTAATACTCCGAAGGAAGTTGTCGAATTCTTACCCGAAAAACGCATGGAAAACCTCAGTGGCGAGGTGGAAACGGGTACGGGATTTCTGCGTTTTATTTCGTCGAGCGAAGTGGAAACAAGCACCTTTGCTGATGGTATAACAGACTTGAAATTCCTTCTTTGTTCCGCAGGACCGCGAGGTACAACAACTTTCAGTGTCGAAGGTTCTGTGGATGGCACCGTATGGGAGCGCGTTGGCGAACTTTACCGTATTTCGGTGTCGGATGCCGAGGGGTCGTTAATTGACTTGAAACGTAACCTTGCAGACAAACGTTACACCCGCTTGCGTTTTAAAACGGAATATGGCGGTCGCGTGCTGACGTTGCGTAACCTTACTATCGGCTATACCGACGGCACTGTTTGGAATCCGTTGGCACAGGGAGGTGTAGATGGAACCTCAATGTTTATTGGTGAACAAACTCCTGGCGAATTTTTAAGTGGTAAAAAGTATGCTATTCAAGTGTATGCCGGCGATGGTTATTTGTTCTATGATGCCTCGGCTCCTGCTTTCTATCAGCATGGAGTGCAGGGCATTGGTGAAATACAGCGTGACCAACAGCCTACGCAACGTATGGCTCGCACTTTGTGTAAAGATGGTTGGGTTCGGTTGATAGGACTGACGCCCAACAAACCGGTTTCGCTTTATGCCACCGACGGACGTTTGCTCAAACGCTTTGTGCCCACTTCAACTGAAATTGCAGTTTATCTTGAAGGTTATCGGGGCATTGTGATAGGCAGACAACCATAGCATTACTGTTTAGTATTTTCACTGGTTAACAGCCACAATATAATGGGTAAGAGGACAAAGAAACAGGGTGCGATAATTTGCGCTTATTCCGAAAACGCTTATTTTCAGTGCTTCTGTTTTTTGCCTCTCCTGCATAGCATCTGCTTTAAACGTAAAATTAAGGTACAATGAAAAAGTTTCTATTTGCTTTGTGCTTTTTGTTCCCTTCGCTTCAGGTTGGAGCGCAAACTGGCGGACAAAAGACGCGTGCCAAACATATAACTCCTCCGCCTGCTGCTCAGGCTTTTGTCAAACAAAATGCTCAGTCCAAGGTTCTGAATGCTGATTTTAAACTTACGCTTTCGGGAGTGGATAATAAGAAGGTGTCGGTCAGTTGGAACAACCCGGAACCTGTGAATGGAGTGTTCGACGACTTCGAAGCGCACCCCGATTTTGTAATCAATTCGCCGGGAACGGCTAATTGGCAGTATATCGATGCTGATAATCAAGAAACATACACTTGGACATCGGCAGACTTCCCCAATCAGGGGCAGCGTATGGCTTTCATCGTGTTCAATCCTTCAAAAACATCGCCTTCGACTGCCGATTGGCCCGATATTAAGCCTTTTTCCGGACAAAAAATGCTTATCGACTTTACAGTCGACGGAGGAAATAACGATTATCTGATTTCTCCCGAACTGAATTTCGATGAAGATTTTCAAGTGAGTTTCCGTGCCCGTAGCTATACAGAGAGTTATGGTAAGGAACGTTTCCGTGTGGGATATTCAACTACAGGAACGCGTCCCTCTGATTTTCGCTTTGTACAGAAGGGCGACTATGAGGAGGCTCCGGCTGCCTGGACTCTTTATGCTTACACCATTCCCAAGGAGGCTCGATACGTTTGTATTAACTGCGTGTCGCACGAAGCATTTATGTTTATGCTCGACGATTTGTTTGTTGGTACGAACCAAATCCGTCCGAAGGCTCAACCCATGGCCGAGGGTAAGGTGAAACTGGCGGGCTTTAATTTGCTGCGCGATGGCGTGAAGGTGAATAAGGTTTTGCTAACCGAAACAAACTTTACCGACGAAGTGCCCGATTATGGCAGCTATGTTTATACCATTGAAGCGGTAATGACCGATGGAACAGTGGGTAAAACCACAGAACCGCTCAGTGTGGTGGTACCCGACATCCGTTTGCTGCCGTTCGAAGATAATTTTGATTCGGGTGTAATTGATCCTGCGCGATGGACCACACCTGTTGATGGTAAAGGCAATGATAACCTGTGGCGCAATGACTATTATCCATACGGTTTGGTTGATTGGTCAGCCTGTTATCCGTATTCGCGGATTGGCAATGATTATGCACAGAATTTGGTTACTACGGAATTGCGCACGCAGCAACCAGATAATACCTATTTGCGCTGCGAAGTTCGTTTGGACAATGACCCGAAACATACGGGAAACTTTTTGGCTATTGAGATTTCGGCCGATGCCGGCAGAACCTGGCATACACTTGAGGATATTCCGAACGAGCAGGGCAGCTTTAATTGGCGTACTTACGAATTTGCTTTGTCGGATGCCTTGAAAGGTGCGAACTTTTTCTACGTGCGTTTCCGCGCACATGGCAACAATCCGTTCTATATCAACTATTGGTATGTTGATGATGTCAAGGTGTGGTGCCCCTCGACCGCTGTGGCTGACATTCTAACCACCTCGGGTGGAGAGGTTTTGCCGCATACTCGTGTCAGTCTGGTAGCCAATCATGGTGCGCGCTATGAGGGTGTGACAGATGCTGCGGGTAAATTGCACTTTGACCGTTTGGAATACGGCACTTACGAAGTGCAGGCTGAAGCAGCAGGTTGCAATATGTTGCAAACAACCTGGGATTTCACTGCCACAGCATCGAACACGTTGAATTTGACACTGTTGCGTCCCGTTGTTTCGTGGAGTGAAATGAACTTGACAGCAGAACTTGCAGCAGAACAAATTGACACACGCACGCTGAAACTGACGAATAATGGCGATGGCGAATTGCAATGGAATTTGGAGCCGACGCTGCAAGTAGGCAGTGGTGATGTATCGAAACGCTTCGAGGTGGGACAGACATTCGATGCTTCGGGCGATTTGCAATCGAGTGTGGCATTTGACGGCGAATTTTTCTATACTACATCGAACTACCAGTTAGGAAAATTCTACAAGTATAGCCGCGAAGGACGCTTTATTGAAGAGTTCTCTGTTCCGGGTATGTATTTCAAACTTTACGATTTAGCTTACGATGGTACTTACTTTTACGGTTCAGACCTTACGAATACGGTATTCGAGCTTGATTTGCGGAACAAGCGTTTGATTCGCGAATTTAAGGTTAAAAACAAACCTAAGCTTACGATTACGCACATGGCTTACGACCCACGCAACGATGAATTTTGGGTGGGCGACTGGACACATATCGGACGTATTGACCGCGAAGGTAATGTCAAAGTCGACTTTTTCAGTATAGACGATCAGTCGGCCAATATCGGCGTGATTGGTTCGGCGTTCGACAATGTAACACCGGGTGGTCCGTATTTGTGGCTCAGCAATTTAAATTCGTCGGGCTATAATAAGATTGATAAGGTGCAACTGTTGCAGTACGACCTGAACAATCGTCGACTGACAGCCGTTGAACACACTGCAACCGATGTTCCCGGCTATAAAACGGGTGTGCTTGAAATGCCCAATAATTTGGGTGGCATAGAACTGACCACACAGCTTGTGTCGGGCCAACTTACGATGGTTGGTATCCTGCAACAGTCGCCGGCGCGCATTTTCACTTACCGTATGGCCGATTTCGATAACTGGTACAGCATTCAGCCCATGGCCGGAACGCTCAAAGCGGGTGAGGAAACCGAAGTCAAGGTGCAGTTTGATATGCGTAAAGCAAAGAAAAATGACCGACTGACAACAACGCTGGCATTCCATTCGATTCCTGAACTCCGTCAGGAACAAACATTGAAGCTCCATGCCAATGTGGTCAGCGATGCAGACGCTCCACGTCCGACTGCTCTGAAGGCAGTTGCTCTGGAAACCGAAAATGGGGTGAAACTTACTTGGCAAGCTGCTACCGGTAGCAACCCAACGGCTTACAAAGTGTTCCGCGACAGTGTAGAAACAGCTACTGTGGCAGAGCCTTCGTTTACCGACAAACAATTATTGCGCGGAACATATTGCTATGCAGTGCAAGCGGTTTATGGCGAAAAAGTTTCGGCACTTACCGACACGGTTTCGGCATCGGTAAAAGTGGGTGCACCTTATTTTGCTCCAACAGCTTTACAAGCAAAAGTAGAGGCAAACAATTTGGTGAAACTGCAGTGGAAACAGCCCGATTCGCAGTTGCATACCGATGCCCGATTGCGCTGGGATGATGGCGTGAATGCCGATGCCGTCGGTTTGTCGGATGGAGGTTATTTTTATGCAGGTGTGGCCTTTGATGCCAACGACCTCGAAGCTTACCGCGGTATGCGATTCGACCGTGTAGATGTGTTTGTCAAACAACGTTGTCAATCGCTCTCGCTTAAGATTTATAAAGACGGAAAGTCTGTGCTTTCGCAGCGTGTTGCCACTGAAGCCCTGAATTATGGCGAGTTCAATACCATTGAGCTTAAGGAACCGCTTTCAATAGAGCGTGGTTGCCATTATATTGTGGCATTCCTCGTAGCTCATGAACCCGGTGTGCTTCCATTGGGTATTAGTAAGGGAAAAACGGTTGAAGGCAAGAGCAATTTGATGTCTGAGGACGGAAAGAACTGGTATCCGGCTTCGTATGTAGGTTTTGCCGAATCGAATTTCAATGTAGCAGTTCATCTCACTCCCGACGAAAGTTATCAGGAGGAACGTCCTTCCGGTTTCAGTGTGGTGCGCAACGGACAAAACATAGGCACTACTACTGACTTGAACTTTACCGATCGCTTGACCGAGGCTGGTACATACACGTATCAGGTGATTTCGCATTATGCCGGTGCGCACGCATCGTTGCCTTCAACATCGGTTGAGGCTAAGATAATCAATTTGGGTACGCCTATAGCTCCGGCTCAGGTAACAGCGTATTTGCGTCGCAATAGTCAAGTGGAACTCCATTGGTCGTTGCCCTTGGCCGATACGCTCGAAATACCTGTTGACCTTACCACTGCTGCCGGAGTATCGCCTCAGGGTAAACCGGAATTTGTCAGCCAATTCCGTGGTGCGCGAACCGGTGAAATGGGCATAGCCTCAGATGGCAAGTACATTTACACTACCCGTCATACAGCCCCCGGCATTATTAACCGCTACACGTTGCAGGGAGTGTTTGACGAAAGTTTCAAAGTGACAGACCAGACAGACAATGGTTTCCTTAATTTAGCCTACGATGGTCAGCACTTTTACGCTACGGCTAAAAACAGCAATCTATACGAAATTGACATGGAGCAAAAGCGTGTGGTGCAAACCATGTCAGTGTCGGAAATAGCCAGACACCTGGCATACATTCCCGAACTCGATGGCGGACGCGGTGGCTTTGAAACCGGCGACTGGGAAACGTCTATTTACGTTTCGAAAAAGGGTGCTAAATTAGCCGATGGCCCCGTGCTGAAGGGTGCGGCCGGATCGGCCTGTCACAACGGAGTGCTTTATACTTTTGAACAAGGCTATGAACGGCCGTATGAACTGTGTGCACGCAATTTGGCTACGGGCGAAATGTTGTGGCATGCTCCTATCACCGATTGGACTGCAATTAAGCCTTTGGCCGGTGCAAGTGCCGGAGGTATGTCGGTATTGACCACAGACGAGGGCTTACAGTTACTCTGTGTGGCTTTACAGGAATCCGGTGGAACGCGCTTTGTATTCCTTGACTTGGGTTCGGTAAAGGGATTGGCAGGTTACAATGTATTCCGCAACGGCCAAAAGGTGAATACCGAACTGCTTGCTACCCGACGATTTGCTGAAACATTGAACGAACCGGGTGATTATACCTACCAGATTCAGACGCAATATGTCGACGGAACAGTATCTCCGCTTTCGTCGTTGGCAAAGGTCACGGTCATTCCATCAGTTCAAGGTGAGGCTCCGACAAATGTCAAAGCACGTATGACCTCAGAAGGTTATAATGTGAACGTATCGGTGGTTGACCCGACAACGCTTGGAGCCGATGTTTACCAGAGCTTCGAAAATGCGATGCCTGATGAATTACAGATAAAAGGTTTTGCTGTAACCGCCACTGATGCTTATCATGGTGACAAGGCTTTGCAGGCAGCAGTCGAAACGCAGTGCGAACTGATTATTCCTGTGAACAAGGAGTATGAAGCAGCGTTTAACTTGAGTTTTGCCGCACGTAACCTTAATGATGCCGAGGGATACGGAACGATTCAGGTTCTGACATCATCCGCAACAGCTGTTGAGGCCGACTTCATAGCACTGGCTACCATTCGTACGAATGAAAACTGGCAACGCTTCAGCTTGGCAATTCCTGCAACTACGCACTACGTGGCCCTACGTTGTCCCGTAGCTTATGCTGCACAACTCATTGATGCTGTGAGCATTCACAGTTCAGAGTTAGGACAGATTTATGGTTATGACGTGATGCGCAACGACCGTCAGTTGAACAATGAACCGTTTGAGGGCATTTCGTTTACCGATCATAATTTGTTGCCAGGCACCTATACTTACAAAGTGAGGGCTTACTACGACAATGCGTCGGTTAGCGAATGGAGTGAACCTGTTGAAGTAGCAGTGAATTATTCCAACGGCAATCAGGCTCCCGGTCCGCTCACGGTGACTCCAGAAACCGAAGGCAACCGTTTGTGCTGGAGTGCACCGGCCTTGTCGGGAATGAAGGAACTCCGCTGGCACAATGGAGTCAGTGCGGGTGCTGCAGGTTTACCCAATGGAGGTGCCTATTTTGCCGGAGTGCAGTGGGACGCAGCCGACCTGCAAGCCTATGCTTCGCTTTCGATTTCCGAGGTGGGATTTTTCGTAAATCAAATACCAGATGTACTCTTCGTACAGCTTTACGAAGGAGGCGAATTGGTGTTCGAAAAGTATGTTTCGAATTTGAAACAGAATGCCATGAACGTGGTGAAACTCGATAAGCCTTTGCGCATCAATGCCGAAAAGTCACTTCGGGCTGTGGTTTACGTTGAACACAACAGCATCACAGTGCCTTTAGGCTATGACGACGGACCGGCTAAAACTGGACGTGGCGATTTGTATTCACCCGATGGGCAAACATGGTCAACACTGAGCGATAATGACATTGATGGCAACTGGAACATAACTTTGGGATTGAGAGCCTATGCTGCTGATTCGCAAAATGAACCGGAAATGGTTTCGACTTTTGCGCAAACTGAACGTTACCGCTCGACACCGAAAGTGGCAAGTGTGAATAAGAACCAAGCGAAATATGTTCCGCGAGCAGTTCCTTTCGACACGCCCAATGCTGCTTCATCTTATTTTGCCGGATATAATGTATACTGTAATGGTCAGTTGCTCAATGCACAGCCGTTAGGCGTGGATTGTCTGGATTATATTGACAAGGAAACGCATACGGGTCGTTATTGGGAGTACCAAGTGAAGGCAATTTATCCGGGCAATGTGGAAGTGGGCGGAAACTTGGTTCGTGTGGTCAACACAGGCATTGCAGATTCTTTGGCCGATGAGGCTGATGAGGATTCTCCCGTCTACGACTTGCGCGGTGTTCGTGTTGACAAGAATTACCATGGACCGGTTGTCAAGAAGGGCAAAAAGTTTATCCGTTAGCTCTCGAACGATGGGGTCCGATATGGATGTGTCCTTATCGTAGCCCGATGAGTCAGGATTAACAAAATGATACTATACGAACGAAGCGTTGAAACTATGCTGTTTTTGCTAGTATTCAACGCTTCGTTTTATTGGCTATTATGAGTGATAGGCCTATATTTCAATGATAAGTAGGTGTTCAAAATTATTTTTACATTTGAATTGCGTTATTGTGCCGTAGTTGTTTGTTCTGTGCTCAGGAGCATAGCGGGCTATGTGACTGAGCGCAGGGCAAACAAATGCGGTGCAA
>LinusII_BA0109CM-p1__coassemble_1808_pt1 | contig 14892 bp, 8 predicted proteins | sample LinusII_BA0109CM-p1__metabat2_low_PE_017 | metagenome-assembled genome bin LinusII_BA0109CM-p1 | reverse complement strand
CGCCTCAAAAATTAAGGCAAATCTTGAATTTCATAAAAGTTCAGACGACTTCAAATAGATAATTCTGTACTTATCAATATAACAAATTATTATTTACGATGTGCTTCGACCCACTTGCGTGCATTGACGAAGGCTTCCATCCACGGCGTAACGTCCTGAGCCAGACGTTCTGCAGGATAGTAAGCACACTGCCAGGGATAGAACGCACGTTCCAAGTGAGGCATCATAGCCAAATGGCGACCATCGGCACTGGCGATACCGGCTACAGAGTAAGCCGAACCGTTCGGATTGCCGGGGTAAGCATCGTAGCTATACTTCAGCACCACATTGTAATCGTCTTCGGGATAAGGAAGATCGAACTTACCTTCACCGTGAGCCACCCAGATACCGAGGCGGTCGCCCGAGAGCGAGCCGAACATCACGCTGCGGTTCGTAGGCACAGTAACACCGACAAAGGCGCTTTCGAACTTGTGCGAATTGTTGTGCAGCATGCGCGCACGCTTTTCGTGTTCGGGGTTAATCAGGTTCAGTTCCACCATGAGCTGGCAACCATTGCACACACCGAGCGAAAGAGTATCTTCGCGGGCATAGAAGCGGTCGAGAGCTTCTTTAGCCTTGGGATTGTAAAGGAAGGCACCAGCCCAACCCTTAGCCGAACCAAGCACGTCGGAGTTCGAGAAACCACCGCAGAACACAATCATGTTCACCTCGTCGAGCGTTTCGCGACCGGCAATCAAGTCGGTCATCGTCACGTCCTTCACGTCGAATCCTGCCAGATAAAGGGCGTAAGCCATTTCGCGTTCACCGTTCGTACCCTTTTCGCGGATGATAGCAGCCTTGATACCGCTGGCTTCGCGACGGTCGGGGTTCAAACCGAGTTGAGCGAACGAGCCTTCGAAGTCCTTGCGCAGGTTAAATTCTACGGGCTGCTGCTTGTAGTTTTCAAAACGCTGTTTGGCACATCCGTTCATGCTCTGCTTCGTATCAAGCAGGTAAGAAGTTTCGTACCAGATGTCGCGCAGGTAGTCGATACCGAACTGGTAAGTAGCATCGTCGAAGGTAACCATGATTTGGCGTTCTTCGGCAGGCTTACCCAGTTTTACGTAGCCCACACCGGCTTCGTCGAGCAGTTCCTTAAATTCCTTTTTATGTTTGTCGGCCACCTGAACCACCACGCCGGGATTTTCGGCAAAGAGGAGCTTCACGAGGTCAGTCTGTGCAAATTTGTCGAGACAAATGTCCATACCGCCTTCGGTATTGGCAAAGGTCATTTCAAGCAACGTGGTAATCAAACCACCGGCCGAAATGTCGTGACCGGCCAACAGCAAACCGCGGTTCACCAATTCCTGCACAGCGTTAAAGGCATCGCGGAAATAGTCGGGGTTCTTCACCGTAGGCACGTCTGAACCAACGAAGCCGCGGCTCTGTGCAAAGGCCGAACCACCAAGGCGGAGTTCGTCGAACGAGAAGTCGATGTGGTAGAACGTAGACTTGGCCTTGTTCTTCATCACAGGTGAAACCACCTTGCGCACATCGCTCACTTCGCCACCGGCACTAACGATAACCGTACCCGGAGAAATGATTTTTTCGCCGTTGGGATACTGCTGCGAAAGCGACAATGAGTCCTTACCCGTGGGCACATTGATTTGCAGTGCGCAGCAGAAGTTGCTGAGAGCCTCAACACCCTTGTAAAGGCGGGCGTCCTCACCCTTTTGCGAGCGGCAGGGCCACATCCAGTTGGCAGAAAGCGAAATGCTGTCGAGACCTTGTGCCAGAGGAGCCCAAACGATGTTGGTGAGCGATTCGGCTACTGAAAGCACCGAACCGGCTGCGGGATCGGCCAAACCGGCCTGCGGAGCATGACCCAGCGCCGTAGCAATACCCTTGCGTCCGCGATAGTCGAGTGCTACCACACCGCAGTCTGACAAAGGCAACTGCAGTTCGCCCTGGTTTTGCTGACGGGCCACCTTACCGGTTACCGAGCGGTCTACCTTGTTGGTGAGCCAGTCCTTACATGCCACAGCTTCGAGCTGAAGCACGCGGTTGATATATTCGTCGAGCTGTGCAGCATCGTACGTTACATCCTTGTATTTACGTTCAACGGTTTCGTCCACCATCACCGTCTTGGGTGAGTGACCGAACATTTGAGCCACGTCGAGGTCGAACGGACGCTTGCCGTCGGCCTGTTCGAAGGCAAAGTGAGCATCGCCCGTGGTTTCGCCCACCACATACATCGGGGCGCGTTCGCGTTCGGCAATCTGGCGTACGTGGTCGAGGTGTTCTTCCTGAATGAGCAAGCCCATACGTTCCTGGCTTTCGTTGGCAATGATTTCCTTGGCCGAAAGCGTCGGGTCGCCCACGGGCAGACTCTTCATGTCAATCAGTCCACCGCATTCTTCAACGAGTTCCGACAAGCAGTTCACGTGTCCGGCTGAACCGTGGTCGTGAATAGAAACAACGGGGTTCACTTCTTCTTCGCAGAGGGCACGCACCAAGTTGTTGGCACGCTTCTGCATTTCGGGGTTCGCGCGCTGCACGGCATTGAGTTCGATACCGCTTGAATAGCGTCCGGTATCAACCGAGCTGACAGAGCCACCGCCCAAACCGATGCGATAGTTGTCGCCACCCACCACAACTACTTTGTTACCCTTGACAGGAGTACCCTTCAAGCAGTCGCGCTTCGTGCCGTAACCCACACCGCCGGCCAACATGATTACCTTGTCGTAACCATACTTTTCGCCGTTTTCCTGGTGTTCAAAGGTAAGCACCGAACCCGTGATAAGGGGCTGACCGAATTTGTTACCAAAGTCTGAAGCACCGTTCGAAGCCTTGATCAGAATTTGTTCGGGCGTCTGATAGAGCCACTGACGTACGGGCAAAATTTCCTCCCATTCGCGGCCGCCGTCAAGACGGGGATAAGCGGTCATATACACAGCCGTACCGGCAATGGGCCATGAGCCAACGCCACCACCCATACGGTCGCGAATTTCGCCACCCGTACCGGTCGAAGCACCGTTAAAGGGTTCAACTGTTGTGGGGAAGTTGTGCGTTTCGGCCTTGAGCGAAATCACACTTTCGATGTCCTTCACCTGGAAGTAATCGCTCGTTGAGTGGTCGGCCGGAGCAAACTGTTCAACCACAGGACCTTGCGCAAAGGCCACATTGTCCTTGTAAGCCGAAATAATTTGGTGCGGATTTTCCTGCGTCGTCTTTTTAATCATGGCAAAGAGCGACGAAGGCATTTCCTTGCCGTCGATGATGAACGAGCCACCGAAAATTTTATGACGGCAGTGTTCCGAGTTAATTTGAGCAAAGCCAAACACTTCCGAGTCAGTGAGCTGACGTCCGAGTTGTTTTTCCACGCCGTGCAAGTATTCGATTTCAGCAGGCGAGAGAGCCAAACCTTCCTGTTCGTTGTAAGTTTCGAGGTCAGAGATATACTCGATAGGAGCCGGCTTGATATCCACGGTAAAGATTTCCTGATTCAAACCCTCGTACATACGTTGCAACATCGGGTCATGTTCAGCATCCTTATCCTTTACGGGGAAGTATTCTTCGATACGCGAAATGCCGTTGAGATTCATGTTTTGGGTAATCTCTACAGCATTTGTACTCCACGGCGTAATCATTTCACGTCGCGGTCCTACGTACCAGCCCTTCAGCGTCTTAGCCTTTTCGAGCGTAGCTCCACCATAAAGCCAGCAGAGTTCATTCACTTCGTCGTTCGAGAGTTGATGGTCCACTTCCGTGGCAATCACGCTCTGTTGCGGTGTTTTAAAAAACAGAATCATATCGGGTATATATTTGGTTTCTCAAAATTGCTCAACAAGGGGTATGAAGAAAACAGCACTTCACGCGCACGCGTACGCATATATATATATAATAATAGTAAGGCGCACCATACCGAATGTATCTGTGCGTCGCAGGGGTCATTTTCTGTTCCCTTATTTTGCAAAAAACTTGCGTTTATGCAAAGTTACGGTTTGTAAGTGGTTATTGAAAGAAAAACCGCGGTTTTTTTCACCAATTTGTCGTATCGGCTTTTATTTTTTTAATTCTGCAACGATTTATGTCCGAAAAGTAGACAATAATAAGAAAACGGTCGGAATGCCGCTCTCCCCCATCAAAGTGCTTGAAATCGTTGTATGCTGCTTAGCATTCAGCGGCTTTAAAGAACCACACCTCCACCCTTCCCTTCCGTTACTACACCTCATTACCTGTTTTTTTCAACGACCATCACCCACACAAATCAACCCCTCTATCCACTCGCTATCTTTTAACAATTCCCTTAACAAGATTAAAACACAGTAGTTCACCCCTGCGTTCATTTCAGAGCGCAACAGGCGTACTTTTAACCAAGCTAATAGGATTTTTGAAAACGCTGATTATCAGCAATTCCGACTTTATTAAAACTAGCTCGGAACTATTTTCAACAAGCTCGGAACTAATTCGCACAAGCTCGGAACTAATTCGCACAAGCTCGGAACTAATTTCGACTAGCGCGGAAGTAATTCATCTTCTACGCCGCTCAATCAGTAAACCTGCTAAAAAACGCCCCCGAACGTTTCTTCCATTTTTACAATCTTTTCACTTACCAAGAATTTTTCCATTTAACAGGTCGGGTGCAAAGGTTTGTAAAATCAGAGTTCGTTCCATGATACACAACAAGCAGTTCTCCGTTTTCATCAACCACTTGCGACGATTCGTCTGAATCCTGCCAATCGCCAAACCAGTTTTTAAACTCCTCTGTACGAACTTAATAGGTGTTCCGCGTATTCGTAAGCCGTTTTAACAGTATTCCTTATTTATTCATTCTGCGTTCTTTGACATTTTGCTACAACAGAAAGTAAGGCAGGTAGGCCTGTCTGAAACACGCATGCGGTGTTGGGGGTTACACCCTGTTTCCACTCAGTAGACATGTCATAAGGGGAAAGCCGACTCTCTGAAAATATCATGAAAAAATTCGGATTCCGGCTTATCCTATCTGGGGAATCAAAACCGGGTGGGCCTTTAGAGCTTTGAAAGGAAAATGGAGCTATTTCCTACTCTAAATTATCTGACGCTTGATTTGAGCTTGAACATGGAGCAAAAAAAATCTCGACTTTCGATTACCATTCCGGTTCATCGAAAGTCGAGATGTACTTAGTCATCAAGTATATATGCTTCAGAAAATCACTTACCTTACCTTCAAAGGTACGCCGGCGCGGAAACTGGTGGCCACGGTGGTGGCATCGGCTGCGGGCTGCATGGGGTAAAGCAACAATACGGAGCGGGCCGAAAAGTAACGCTCTATCTGATCGGGCAGGCGTTCCAAATAATTGTGATAGGAAATAGTGCCGCGACGCGCACAAACGAATACGGCCAAATGGTCGGGACGGGTGTCGTGCGCCAATGGTAAGAGGTCGGTCCACGACACGTATTCGTGATATATAGCTTGCAAATTGGGTTCGTGCTTGTCCCAATACCGCTTCATGGCGGCCAACGTGTCGGCACAACCATGCACTTCAACACCACAACTTATTTGGCGCGTAAGCAGTGCCAATCGTTTCATCCAATGAATAAATCCCTGCTCAAATTCGGCCTTGTGGGGCACCAACAGATGAATATGGCGCACGGTATTGATGGGAATGATGGCGCGATAAATCATTACCTGGCGCTCGACGGCAGTGAGAAGGTCGGTGCTGAGTTTACCGTAGAACGAATCGGTGAGGCGTGCTTTTTGGTGCAGACCCAACACGAGGTCGGATATGGCATTTTCCTTCACCGTATGCGATATACCACTGACCACATTGACCGACCAACGGCTGAAAGTTTGGATTCGCACATTGGTTGAAGCGGCCATTTTTTCGGCATTTTCAAGCAGCTGCAAACCCTGCTGGCGCGCCGAAGGGTCGCCTTCGAGCACAATATTCACAGCCATGAGTGGAGCTACTTTATTGGGCGTTCGCATCATGAGTGCCAGGTTGACAAGCGGGGGCATGGTTTCGGGATTGTTCAGGGCTATGAGAATGCGGTCGGGCGAGTCCATGCCCGAATCGGGCGAGGTGTTAACCCCGGCACGCTGCTGCAATACAAGGCGACGCGAGGTGTGTTCGGTGACGAGCGAACTGACGATGCAGGTGACGAGTATCAGGGCCATGGCGCCGTTGAGTACGTCCTCGCCCAACAGGCGGCTATCGTCGGGAAGAATGATGCGGTAGCCCACAAGCACTACGGCCAAAGTGGCGGCGGCACGTGAGGCACTGAGGCCGAACATAAGGTTGCGTTCGTCGGCCGACATGCGAAACATTTTCTGGGTGAAAAAGGAGGCAAGCCATTTACTGAGCAATCCGACTACGACCATAACGGCGGCTATGATAATGGCTCCGTCGTGATCGATAAGGGCACGGAGATTGATGAGCATACCCACACCGATAAGGAAATAGGGAATGAACAGGGCATTGCCCACAAACTCAATGTGACTCATCAACGGCGAACCGGGAGGTATGAGGCGGTTGAGCACCAAACCTACGAGAAAGGCTCCGAGAATACCCTCCATACCGACAAATTCCATGAGGCCGGCGCCGAGGAATACAAGGGTGAGCACAAAGACGTACTGCACGACGCTGTCATCGTAACGACGGAAAAACCAGCGGCCTAAACGGGGGAAGGCATATATAATAAGGAGTCCGAGCAGTATGACTTTAACCACCAGCCACACCCAGTAAAGCCCGGTGACGTTTTCTTTCATCATACCGCCTACGACGGCTAACACCAGGAGGGTCAGAGTATCGGCCACAATGGTTCCGCCCACAGCTATACTGACGCTGGTGAGGCGCGACAGACCATAGCGAAGCACAATGGGATAGGCCACGAGGGTGTGCGAGGCGTACATGGCGGCCATGAGTATGGCGGCTGCGGCACCGAAACCGAGCAGGGCGGTGTTGGCCACATAGCCTAAGACCATGGGAATAATGAAACCCAACAGACCCAGGGCGGCGGCGCGCCCCTTGATGCGCTGCACATCCTGCAGGTTCATTTCAAGGCTGGCCAAAAACATGATGTAATAAATACCGACCTTGCCAAAAAGTTCGAAACTGCTGTCGCGCTCTAACACGCCGAAACCGTGAGGACCGACGAGTATACCCGCAAAAATCATGCCCACTACCGAGGGGATGTGGAGGCGTTCGAGCAGCATGGGGGCGAACAGTATGATGGAAAGTACGGTAAAAAATATCCAGGTAGGGTCGGTTATGGGCACGGGCGTAAGGTTTTAAAAGAAGAAAACTATTTGGAAAGCTCAACGCAAATGCCAGACTAACTGCCGGATTGCCCGAAATGGCAAAAGCAGCTTACTGGGGGAGGGCATTCGGTGTAATGGGCAAAATTGCAAAAAATATTGGACGTAGGGGCGGTTAACGGAGTTAAAATTAACACGAAGAGGTATTTTTAGCCAGAGAATGTGGCAAAAAAGTTGTACCTTTGTGTCGCTTGAATACGTGTTTTTATCCCAACAAAAATGTCAATTATATCTACATTTCCGGGTCTGCGGCTCCTGGTGTTGCTGTGCTTCCTGACAACACTGAGCGGCCGGGCGCAAAACGCCGACAAGGATTTTTATGCCACAGAAATTCCCGATAGCATTTTCCGGCTGATGCAGAATCGGAGTTACAAAAAGAACTGCACCGTGAAGCGCAGCAGTCTGCGCTACGTTTGCGTAAAACACTTCGATGCCGAAGGACGCGAACACCGGGGCGAACTGGTGTGTCACCGCGACATTGCGACCGACTTGGTCAGCATATTCCGGGCACTGCATGCGGCACACTACCCTATTGAGCGCATGCGGCTGATTGACCACTATGAGGCGGACGACACGCGCTCTATGACGGCTAACAACACTTCGGCCTTCAACTTCCGCTACATTGCGGGTACCCGAAAACTGTCGAACCACAGCTACGGAAGGGCCATCGACATTAACCCGCTTTACAACCCCTTTGTCAAGGCTAACGGCAAGGTGGAACCGGCTGTTGCCAAACGCTACGCGAATCGACAGGCGGCATTTCCATACAAAATCTCGCGCAATGACCTTTGCTACCGCCTGTTCCGACAGCATGGTTTCACCTGGGGCGGCGATTGGCGGCATTCCAAGGACTATCAGCACTTCGAAAAGAAAATCACACCCAAAAAATGAAGAAGCGGTGAATTTTAACACAAACATCGAAAAACTGTGTACCAAATATTTGCACACAAACTAAATTATTCGTAAATTTGCAAGCAAGAATGAGTGAGGGGCTTTCAGTAAGTTCCTCACTTCTTTTTTAATTATTTCAACACATCCATAACAATTTCAAAAGCCATGGGCCACAATGTGCAATATGTGACAAAAGGGCGTGGCTGGAAATTGAATCAAAAGAATGATCGACAAGAACTTTGTAAAGAATCTGGTAGACCAGTGGTTGGAAGGTAAGGATTACTTTCTGACCGACTTGACCGTAAGCTCTGACGACCGCATCGTCGTGGAGATTGACCACGAAGAAGGGGTATGGATTGAAGACTGCGTAGAACTGAGCCGTTTCATCGAAAGCCACCTGAATCGTGAAGAGGAAGACTTCGAACTCGAAGTCGGCAGCGCAGGCATCGGACAACCCTTCAAGGTTTTACGCCAGTATGAAATTCACTCGGGCGAAAAGGTTGAGGTGTTAAGCTGCGACGGACGCAAACTCAAAGGAGTACTCGGAAATGTTACTCCCGAAGGATTTACGCTCACCATCGAAGAAAAGGTGCGCGAAGAAGGGGCCAAACGCCCCAAACTCGTCAGCAGAGACCTTAGCTTTACGTATGCCGAGGTGAAGTGGACGAAGTATCTTATCGACTTTAAGTAAAAAATCTCACACACGCTCAAACATGGCTAAAAAACAAACTGAGACGGTGAGTCTCATCGAAACCTTTACAGATTTCAAGAAAAACAAGCATATCGACATCACTACCATGATCGGTGTGCTCGAAGAGAGCTTTCACAGCGTGATTGCCAAAATTTTCGGCTCGGACGAAAACTTTGACGTTATCGTAAACCCCGAAAAGGGGGACTGCGAAATCTATCGCAACCGTGTCGTTGTGGAAGATGACAACGTGGAGGACCCTAACAAGCAAATCGCTCTGAGCAAGGCACGCGAAATCGATCCGGACTACGAGGTGGGTGAAGATGTGGCCGAGGAAATCCATCTGGCTGACTTCGGACGCCGTGCCATCCTGACACTCCGTCAAACGCTGGCTAGCAAAATCCTTGAACTCGAACACGATGCGCTCTACAACAAATACAAAGACCGCGTGGGCGAACTCATCACGGCTGAGGTGTTCCAAACTTGGAAAACCGAAACCTTGCTCATGGACGAGGAAAAGAACGAACTTTACTTGCCCAAATCGCAGCAAATTCCTCGCGACTTCTTCCACAAGGGCGACAACGTGACAGCGGTTATCGACCGCGTTGACAATACGAACGGTAACCCGAAAATCTATTTGTCAAGAACGTCGAACGTGTTCCTGCAGCGCTTGCTCGAAAACGAAATTCCCGAAATCGCCGAAGGCTTAATCAAACTTTGCCGCGTGGCTCGCATCCCGGGCGAACGTGCCAAAATCGCTGTCGAAAGCTACGACGAACGCATCGACCCGGTGGGTGCCTGTGTCGGTGTAAAGGGTAGCCGTATTCACGGTGTCGTGCGCGAACTGCACAACGAGAACATTGACGTTATCAACTATACTTCGAACCCGCAACTCTTTATCCAGCGTGCACTGAACCCGGCTCAGGTGTCGAGCATCCAGCTCAACAACGAAGATAAAAAGGCTGACGTGTACCTGCGCCCCGAAGAGGTGAGCCTGGCTATCGGTAAAGGCGGTATGAACATCAAACTGGCTTCGATGCTTACCGAATATACCATCGACGTGTTCCGCGAAGTGGACGGCGAAAAGGAAACTGAGGATATCTACCTCAATGAATTTGCCGACGAAATTGACCAGTGGGTAATCGATGCCATCAAGGGTATCGGACTTGAAACGGCCAAGGAGGTGCTCAACGCACCGCGCGAAATGCTCATCGAAAAGGCTGACCTCGAAGAAAACACCGTCGACGACGTGCTGCGCGTGCTGAAAGCAGAATTCGAGGAGGATAACAATGCGCCTGAAGCTAATACGGCTACCGAAACTCCGGCTGCCGACGAAGCGGTTGCTGAGGCTGCTGAACCCGCAGAGGCTGAAGGCGACAACACTCCTGCCGAAGACAACGCAGGAAAGGAAAGTTAGTGGATTGAAGGATTGGGGAATATAAGGATTGAGGAATTTGCTTCTGGTCACACGGAAGAACCTGATGGATTTGCACACCGCGCACGCACCTATTGTAAACTGTAGGGCTTGACGCAAGGATGGCATACTTGATGGTACATACAGATTCCCCAACACGTTCAGCAGCATTTTCCCTTATCCCGAGCGAACAAGCGGTTGCACCGAAACATGAAACAAACCGCAATAACGGTGCGTAAATTGTTTCTGTGCAACTGTGGGTTCAACTCTTGCTTTCATTCCCAAACCTTACCTTTTTCATACCAATCCTCTATTTTCCAAAAACAAACTGCATGAGTATCAGAATAAATAAAGCAATCAAAGAATTTGGCGTCGGACTTCAAACCATAGCCGATTTCCTGAAACAAAAGGGCTGTCCCATCGACGATGAAAACAGCTTGAACCAAAAACTGGATGACAAGCAGTATAACTTGCTTAAAAACGAATATGGGGCTGACAAAAACCTGCGCGACAAGGCGGAGGAAATGCGACAGAACCGACAGGATAAAAAGCATGCACATTCTGCCCAGGATAGCAAAAAACAGGAACCGGAGATGATAAAAACTGTGGTGCCCGAAGATATGCGCCCAAACATCGTGGCAAAAGGAAAAATTGACCTCGATAACAACCATGCTAAAAAAGCTGTCAACAAACCTGCAGATAACACCACGAAACAAAAAGCTGAAAAAATAGCCGAACAACCCAATAAACAAATGGCTGACGACCACAAAGCACAACAAACTACTGAAAACGCTGAAGTAGTAAACAAACAGCTGAAAGCTGATAAAAACAACGAACGCCCCAGCGTTGAAGAACGTGCCAAATCTATCGGAGAAGAGGAAAACGGCGTGTTCAAACTCCATACGCAGAGTGAAATCACAGGACCCAAGGTGCTCGGTACTATCGACCTGAGTGCTATCAATCCTACAACGCGTCCGAAAAAGAAATCGAAAGAAGAACGCCGCAAAGAACGTAAAAACGGTCAGGCTGCCGGCGGACAACAGGGCAACAACGCACAAAATGCGCAGGGACAAAACGGACAGCGCAAAAAACGTACGCGCATCGGCAACGAACGCGTGGACGTGAACAATGCGGCTAACCAACCCAAAAATGCCAATGGCAACAACGGCAACAAACGACGCGACAACAACAATAACGGAAATAACCAAAACCGCAATAACCAGAACGGAGGACAAAATGCTTCGAAACGCAATGCCAAGGATCGTAACCGCAAAGCTAAAGAAGTAAAAGCCGAAGTTACGGAAGAAGACGTAGCCAAGCAGGTTAAGGAAACGCTGGCTCGCCTGACAAACAAACAAAAAGGCGGTAAGGGTGCAAAGTACCGTAAGGAAAAACGCGAAATGCAGCACGCTCGTGCCGAGGAGGAACGCCGCGAAGCCAAGGCTGAAAGCAAAATCCTGAAACTGACGGAATTCGTAACAGCCAACGAGCTGGCACAGATGATGGACGTGCCTGTAACGAAGGTTATCGGTACGTGTATGAGCATCGGCATCATGGTTAGTATCAACCAACGTATGGATGCCGAAACCATCGACCTCGTTGCCGAAGAATTTGGTTTCAAAACTGAATACGTATCGGCCGACGTACAGGAAGCCATTGCAGAAGAGGCTGACAATCCGGAAGATCTCGAACCCCGTGCACCAATTGTTACCGTGATGGGTCACGTTGACCACGGTAAAACGTCGTTGCTCGACCAAATCCGTAAGTCGAATGTCATTGCCGGTGAAGCCGGTGGTATTACGCAGCACATCGGTGCTTACAACGTAACGCTCGAAAACGGACGCAAAATCACCTTCCTCGACACACCGGGTCACGAAGCATTTACCGCCATGCGTGCCCGCGGTGCTCAGGTAACCGACATCGCCATCATCATCATCGCTGCCGACGATGACATCATGCCGCAGACCAAGGAAGCTATCAGCCACGCAGTGGCTGCCAATGTGCCTATCGTGTTTGCCATCAACAAGGTAGATAAACCACACGCCAACCCCGACAAAATCAAGGAAGGACTGGCTGCCATGAACTTCCTCGTCGAAGAATGGGGCGGTAAATACCAGAGCCAGGACATTTCGGCCAAGAAAGGTCTGGGCGTAAGCGACCTGCTCGAAAAGGTGCTGCTCGAAGCAGACATGCTCGAACTCAAGGCCAACCCCAACCGCAAGGCTGTAGGTACGGTGATTGAATCATCGCTCGACAAGGGCCGTGGCTATGTAGCTACTGTGCTTGTGGCCAACGGTACGCTCCGTCAGGGCGACGTAGTGCTGGCCGGTACGAACTATGGCCGTGTAAAGGCTTTGTTCAACGAACGTGGTCAGCGCATTCAGGAAGTAGGTCCTTCAATGGCCGCCACCCTGCTCGGCTTCAACGGCGCTCCGCAGGCCGGTGACCAGTTCCACGTAATGGAAACCGAACAGGAGGCTCGCGAAATTGCCAACAAGCGCGAACAGTTGCAGCGCGAACAGGATCTCCGTACGCGCGAAGTTCTTACCCTTGAAAAGATTGGTAAACGACTCAAGATGGGTTCTTACCACGAACTCAACCTCATTGTCAAGGCCGACGTGGACGGTTCTGTCGAAGCACTCGCCGACTCGTTCATCAAGCTCTCGACCGAGAACATCGTCATCAAGGTTATCTACAAGGGCGTGGGTCAGATCAGCGAAAACGACGTTACCCTGGCTGCTGCTTCAGAAGCCATCATCGTTGGTTTCCAGGTACGTCCCTCACAGCAGGCACGCAAGCTGGCCGAGCGCGACGGTGTCGAAATCCGTCAGTACTCGGTAATTTACGATGCCATCGAGGACGTGAAGGAAGCTATGGAAGGTATGCTCGAACCCGTTATCAAGGAAGAAATTACTGCCAACATCGAAGTACGTCAGGTTTACCACATCTCCAAAGTGGGTTACGTGGCCGGTGCATACGTGCTCGACGGTAAGGTGAAACGTTCAGACAAGGCTCGCCTTATCCGCGACGGTATCGTTATCTTCACGGGCGAAATCAATGCCTTGAAGCGCTTTAAAGACGACGTGAAGGAAGTTACGACAAACTTCGAATGCGGTATTTCACTGACCAACTGCAACGACATCAAGGAAGGCGACATCATCGAAACCTTCCAGGAAGTTGAAGTTAAGCAGAAACTCCAGTAACACCCTACAACACACCGGCGATGAAGACTCATTGCCCCGTGTAACAAGCTTGAAAAAGAGACAAATGCCCACAAAACGAGCGTTTGTCTCTTTTTTTGTACCCATTCCGCAAATCACGTCAGAATAAAGTTGTAATTTTGCAGTTGTCGGACTACATATTCGGCAATTTGGCTGACAAAATATTACCAAACCAACCAATCGTTTGCCAAAGCGTAAATCACGTTTGGCACACCACCTTGTCAGCCCATCTAAACACTACACGAAACCCAAACACTACACGAAACAAAACTAACACATTATATATTATAGGATATGAATGTAGCCATTGTGGGCGCCAGCGGTGCCGTGGGCCAAGAATTTTTGCGCGTATTGGCCGAACGCGAATTTCCGATTGACAATCTGCTGCTCTTTGGTTCAAGCCGCAGTGCAGGAAACACTTACACTTTCCGTGGTAAGGATTACACCGTGCAGGAACTCAAACACGGCGATGCGTTCAAAGGCGTTGACGTGGTGTTCACCTCAGCCGGTGCCGGCATTTCAAAGGAATACGAAGCCGACATTACCAAATACGGTGCGGTGATGATCGACAACTCTTCGGCTTTCCGCATGGACGAAGATGTACCCTTGGTAGTACCTGAATGCAACGCTGAGGATGCGCTGAACCGTCCGCGTGGCGTTATTGCCAACCCTAACTGCACCACCATCATGATGGTAGTAGCTTTGCAAGCCATCGAACGTCTTAGCCACATCAAGCGCGTACACGTGGCATCCTATCAGGCTGCAAGCGGTGCCGGACAAGCTGCCATGGACGAACTCATGGAACAGTACCGTCAGGTGCTCGCCGGCGAACCCGTAAAGGTTGAAAAGTTTGCATACCAGTTGGCATTCAACCTCATTCCGCAAATCGACGTATTCCAGGACAACGGATACACGAAGGAGGAAATGAAGATGTACAACGAAACGAAGAAAATCATGCACACCGACTGCCTCACTTCGGCCACCTGCGTGCGCGTGCCTTCACTCCGTTCACACTCCGAGGCCATTTGGGTCGAAACCGAAAGTCCCATCGAAGTGGAAGATGCCCGCCGTGCTTTTGCCGAAGGCGACGGACTGGTACTCATGGACGATCCCGCCAAGAAGGAATACCCCATGCCGCTCTTCCTCGCAGGCAAAGACCCCGTTTACGTAGGCCGTATCCGCAAGGATTTGGCTAACCCCAACGGACTTTCATTCTGGATTGTCAGCGACCAGATTCGCAAGGGAGCAGCACTCAATGCCGTACAGATTGCCGAATACCTGATTAAGGTGGGCAACATCAAGTAAAGCACCCAGTCATCTGTCGATTCTCAAAGATCAGATATAGAAGTCGTCTAAACTTTTCTGACGAAGATTTGATTTGGAGATTTATCTCTTCTAA
>LinusII_BA0109CM-p1__coassemble_1676_pt1 | contig 16423 bp, 13 predicted proteins | sample LinusII_BA0109CM-p1__metabat2_low_PE_017 | metagenome-assembled genome bin LinusII_BA0109CM-p1 | reverse complement strand
TTAGAAGAGATGAATCTCCAAATCAAATCTTCGTCAGAAAAGTTTAGACGACTTCATTTAAAATAACTTTCAGGTGAATGCTGAACACAAGGGTCAGCACCTGCATATTTGGCAAAGGTCAAACAAATTAGCGAAAAAATGAAATATTCAGCATCTAAATTTTGTCAATTTGCTTTGCCATCCGTTTTTTTCGAGAGTTCATTTGCCGCCATTTGTTGTTCCGCTTTGTTTCGCTTGTCCTCGGCGGCTTTTTCCTTTTTCTGGATAATGTTGATAAAGGCCGAACTGATGATACCCGTGGGAATGGCAATCATGGCAATGCCGATGAGGCTGATGATGCAACTGAGCAGTTTGCCAAGCGGCGTAATGGGGTAAATGTCGCCGTAGCCCACCGTCGTAAAGGCCACGATGGCCCACCAAAGGCTGTCGCCCACATTTTTGAACACGTTGGGCTGTGCGTCGCGCTCAATGTAGTACATCAGTATGGCCGAAAAGCACACCATGATGAAGCAGGCGGTGTAGGCCGTGGTAAGTTCGTCGCGAACCGACGACAGGGCACGCCCAATGAGCTGAAACGACTGGGAGTGGCGAATGAGCTTGAAAATGATGAAAATGTAGGGCAAAACAATGATGTGAACCGTCGGCGTGTTCCAGTAAAAGTACGAAAGTACGCAGGGAAGTATGGCTACAAAGTCGACAAAGCCGTAGAACGAAAACAGATACTTCAGCCGGGCCTTGCCCTTGCGCAGGGTGGGGTGAAGCGAAGGGGCGGCAAAAATGCGCGCGGCAAATTCAAGCAAAAATACAAACGACGATATGTAGGTGATGGTGAACAATTCGACGCGGAACGGAGCCAGACTTTCGAACGAGGTGCCCATGACGGCTGCTATGGATAGGGTGATGAAAAACAGCACAAAGTAGTGTACAAACTTTCCGGTGAGGAAATGCTGTACGGCATAATAGAGTTTCATACGTGGCAATAGTTTAGACGGTGCAAAGGTATATCATTTCGGCAGGCAGTCAAAACAATATGTTCGGTTTTCAATCATTCCAACAGCTGTTTGCCCTCCAAACACCTTGTGTGCAGGTGTAATGCATACTTCTCCAGAAAGGTGAAATATGGTTAATTTTCAAAGCCTTTTTCGCAGTCCTTATCGGTGCCTTTCAGTCCCATTCAGCCTCCTTTGTCCCAATAATGCCGTGCTTGTTCGAATTAGTTCCGCGCTTGTTGAAATTAGTTCCGTGTTAGTTCGAATTAGTTCCGAGCTTGTTGAAATTAGTTCCGAGCTAGTTTGCAAAATCTTTGAATTATTTCTGAGAATCTCGGAATTGCTGAAAATCAGCACTTTCAGAAAAATTCGAAAACGAAGAACTACGGCTCGCAGTTTCGTCCGCTCTCCGCCCAACCGGCCAATCCGTTTGTTTTGCGTTTATTGCCCCACAATGACGAATTTTAAGACTGCCGCGCACGCATCACAGCGTTGCTTCGCAATGGCGAATGTCGGTGATATCCGGGTTCAAGTGGTGAAAGTAATTTGGAATGGCTCAGCATTGGGCTTGCACAGATATGGGCACAGCACAAACAACTGCGGTACAATCCTGCCATTCAAATGTAAAAAGAGATTTCCGAACAACAGCTTTACAAGCAAAAGGCTTTAGCTGACTCGTATAATCAGTTAAAGCCTTTGCTGTATTGACGGAATATAGGGCGGATACGGAACTTTGAGTAAGGAAGATTTTTAGGTAGTTTGATTTTCATCAACTGCCCATTGTTGAATACGCTTAGGAATTTCGCGTATATTCACTTCTTGTTTGGGTCACGTTTTACTCTTGTACTTTATGCCTTTTTTTACTGATGATGCGATCTAAGAGTCGGTTCAGCCGTTTGGCTAAAGGAGGAGCAAGAATTCCTACAATCAAAGGATTTAGGACAAAGTAGAATAAGAAATCTCTGAAACTCATGGTGCAGACTTATTAAAAGGTAATGATAGGTATATTCGCAATGGTTGTAATTTTTTTTTCATGCTGTAAGGTTTTTGGGAAGCAAGTAAATGTTTTTCAGTTGCAAATATATTATCATTTTTGGCGAAATGCAAATATAATTGTATCAAATGTATTTATTTATGTTATAAAGCATAACAATCTGTTTTAAAATAGAATGTTTGATGATGTAAAATGATATTTGTTATAGGAACTTGCTCCATGTGCATTGATGCACAAAAAAGCCTGCCATCCCGGGCAGTACCGGGAAGGCAGGCTTTTTTTAATATTGAAAAGTAAAGTACGGAAGGTTTACCGGCGCTTTTGAAAGCGGAAGGTAAGGTCGTCGAGCGAACCGTCGGGCAGCACTTTGTAAAAGCGCTGGTTCGTGTCGGGCGAACTGAGCGGCCCGCATTGCGGACGGTAGGGGCCCAACTTTACATAATTAAAGGCCGATTGCAGCACAGCAGATTCGGGTAGCTGCGTGCGTCCCGAGTACCAGCCCGTTTTGTAGCGGCGGTCGAAGTGTCGGCGCACATACTGCAGGTGCGATGCCACGGTTTGCGGATCGTTGTCGCCCCCCATGAGCGCCACGCAGGTAATTTCGCCGGCATACGATTCGATGAGCGCCTCAAGCCTTTGCAGGGTCAGTTCCTCGCCCACATCGCCGCGCAGATAGGCACTGTGGCAACCTGTGCAGCCATTCGGACAGCACGAGAGGTTGATGGCCAGCGTCACTTCGTCGGGAAATTCCTGAAACACGATGTCGTGGTTTACGTATTTAAGCATAATCAGCCTTGATTTTTTGAGTGTGTGGTAAGCAGGTGGAAAGGAATAGCCCGTTAGGCATCCACCTTTTGATAGTAACGGCGAGAAGCCTCCTTCTGGCGGTCGAGCGAGAAGTTCGACACACGCTTCAGGTAGCCGATGATGCGCGTCAGGTAGTCGAGGTTCGTTGAGTGGCAATGCGGACATTCGCGCAAGTGGTGCTTGTCGATGTGGCCGCAGTCGTTGCACAGCGTGTTCGGAATGTTGAACGTAAAGTAGTTGCATCCCTCCTTGGCCGCCACGCGGAGCAGTTGTCGGTATTGCGGAGCCGAAAGGTGTTCGTCGAGGTTCATGTGCAGTGCCGAACCACCCGTGAGGTGCTCAATGAAGCGACGTCCGTGCAGGCGGAACTTTTCGATGATGTCGGTTTGCTCGTCCTCGACCACATAGAAGTACGAGTTGTAGCAGTCGCGCGGCACGTAGTAGCCATCCTCGCGGTCCCAGCGTGCGTGCTTCACACCCACGTTTTCGGCCGGAATCATTTCGCAGTTGAACATCACCTCCTTCGTGCGGTACTGGCGGTTGTAGTGTTCGATGAGGCCCAGGATGTTGCCGACAAACTGTTCGTACTCCGTGTTATCGCTGATGGTGATTCCCAGGCTCTCGGCCGCTTCGACCATGCCGTTTACCCCGATGGTGAGATACTGACGCTTGATGTTGATGTAGCCGGCATCGAAGAGCGGAAGCATGCCCTTGTTGAGCATATCTTTCAGGTTTTCGTTGTAGGCCAGCTGCACCTTGTGCATGAGGTCGATGATTTCGGCCAGGAAGTCGGTATAGGGGCGTCCTTCGCGCGTGGCCTGCTGTACGCAGCGGTTCAGGTTGACCGTGAGTACCGACTTTGAGCCCGTCGACACACCGCCTGCACCGAGGGTGTAGCTGAAGCCGTTGTCCTGAATTTCGTTGCGCAGGCGGCAGCACGAAGCCAGCGAGTCGGCGTTGTCGCTCATGTAGGTGAAGAAACTGTGACCCTCGGCATACATCTGTGCCGTGAAGTCGGCATATTCCTTGTCGAGCACATCGCCGTCTTTCGAAAGCAGTGCCATGGTTTCAACCGGGAAGGTGAGCACGGCCTTGGTGCGCTCCTGGTTGAACCAACGCATAAAGCGACGTTGCAGCCAGTCGAGCGCAGGCCATGACGGACGCGAACCGTCGGGGAAACGGAATTCGCCGAAAATGCTGTCGAAGTAGAACTTATCGTAGTACGAAATGTTCCAGAACACTGACTGGAAGTTGCGTGCGCCCGTGGGCTGGTTGATGGAGTAGACGATTTGTTCGAAGCAGTCGGTAATTACCTTGTCGATGGTGCGCTGACGCGACGAAAGGTCGACTACGCGTTCGGGGTGCGTGTAGTAGTCTTGGCCGTATTCCGATTCGATGAAGTGGCTCATGTACATCAGGAATTCGGGCGTAGCGCAAGCACCTGAAAGCATGGACGACACCATGAACACCATGTTGACGAATCCGCCGCAGAACGATTTCAGGTTTGTCGGTGCCGTAGAGTTTCCGCCAATTTCCTTGGTGCCGTTGAGCAACCAAGGGTACATGGTAATCGAAGCACAGTAGTTGGCCAGCGAAGTTTCATCGTTCTTGTAAATGTAGTGATTGTTGAGCAAGTACAGGTAGCGGTCGGCCAGCTGTTTGCCATACATATTCTTGATGCGGTCGCAGAGCAGTCGGCGGTTCAGGCGTATGAATCCCTGTTTGGGCAGTTCGCCGATGAGTGTGGCAATGTTTTTGTTTTCGACATTGGCGTTGGCATCGTACTTCGAACCACTGGCCGGATTGGCCGAATTGCAGTAATTGATGAGGAAACGCAGTTTGTCGGCTGTTTCGCGGTCGGTCTCGTGCTCTTTGCGGTAAAGCATGAAGGCCTTGGCCACGCTGAAGTACTGTTCGGCCATCAGTGCCACTTCCACTTGATTCTGAATTTCTTCAACAGTCATGCCCTCGCTGATGTTCAGGCGTTTAACCAGATTGTTCATGCCCTCGGCATCGATGTTGACATGTTGCGAGCGGAAAGCCTTGCCCAAGGCATTCTTAATTTTATCGATAGAAAAGCGTTCGGTAGATCCGTCGCGTTTGGTGATGTTGAAGTTTGCAGTAATCATAAGTGTAAATGGTTATATATATCTTGTATGTCGTAAGTTTGTTGCGAAGTGTTTTGCGTAAAAGGGCGCAACAAGTTGAGGGACAAAATCAGTGCCCCCGGTTTTTACCGGCATCCGGTGAATGCAGCAAACGTACTGGCGTTATCTCACATTCTTAGTTTTGGAAAGTAAAATAGTTTTCGTAAAGTAAAGAAAACCGACTTGATGTAGCTCTGAACGGTTTTCGTCGGTAGGTTTGTTGAAGCTCGACTTTGAATAAAGATTTACAGATTAAATTATTCTCATGGCTTGTGAAAGCCCCAAAGTTCCCGGGAGCAATGCGCAAGCAGTCGGCTATGCGGCAGGTATTCTGGCTCGCCCAGCTTAATCAGCCTTCCCAACTATGAGCGAATGAGTCAGTGGCATGAACAGATTAAGCAAAAATTGGGCTTACAGCAGCGGGTACTGCGGCCGATTTACACGGCCTTCCCTCTTAGCGGCCTCGTTTTGGGGTGGAGGCCGAACCGCAATTCGGGTGCAAAGATAGTGAAAGGCGAGCGCACTGGCAAGCGAAAACGTAAGTTTTCGGTGGCCATTGCCGAGCCGCCTCCTATCTTATTAAAAGATAGTGCAAGGCGAAATGCAGACGAAAAAAGGCAAAAAAAAAGAGTAGGCTGTGAACCTACTCCTTGGATGTTAAATGATACCCGCTTCGACCATACGCACAACCCGTTCGGTGTAGCGGTCGTCGCCCTCAGGGTCGTATTTCTTGTTGAGGCTGTTGCCAAAGAGCACCGCGATGCCCTGATACAAGTTGGCCTTGAATGACCCCATAAATGCCTTGGCAATGTGGTAGCCCGTTTGGTTACATTCGCGGTCGATGAGTTTCAGCAGCAGTTTGCCCTGCGAACGCGTCAGCTTTTTCATAGCCGGCCCATATTGCTTTTTCAGTCCCGCCTCGACCATCCGCATGTGCGCATCGCGCGCCTTTTTGTCGGGCAACGTTTCCAGATAGTCGTGCGTTTCGACCAGTGTCAGTTTGGCGAGTTTCGCCCAGGGCAGCACCTTTTTCACGTTGTAGACCAAGCGATTGTAGCGTTGCTGTTCGCGCTCGTTTTTAAACTGCATCGGCGCATATTTGGGCAATGTGGGGAAAAGAATGTGCGGAATGGTTTGTCCGTGGTACTTAGTTTCGCCCACCTGCATCATGATGGGCACTTCGGTGTCCTCGACCTGCGCCGAGTCGGCCTTGGCCTCCGGTTTTTGCGCAGCAAGTGGCAAGGCCATGAGCATGAAAAGCCAAACGATATAGGTTCTGAACATAATTCGGATAAGTATGAAAAAAAACAAGAATACCGGCCCGTAAATGAATAGCTTGCCGGAATTTTGCCAAAGAAACGGCTAATTAAACGGGTCAAAAGTACAAAGAAAATGTAGGTTGCGTGCGTTATTATATATTAATTGCCTCCCAAATCTCCGAAAAAAGCCGTTACTTTGTATGAAAGTAGAGGTAGATTAACATCTTGCAAAGCATTCATACCCTGCAAGGAAGCCTCGGAAGCTAACCCTATAAACCCAACAATGACAATGGGACGAAAAGAAAAAAACAAGGCAGGCGGACGCTTGAAGAAAAAAGCCGTGATGCAAAAACTCATGGACCTGTTTAATGCCGAGCCTGAACGCGAACTGAACGTAACCGATATATTCCAGCAATTTCACGCCACCACACACCCCGCCAAAATGGTGGTGCTCGACAGCTTGACCGACCTGACGCTCGACGATTACCTGTCGACCGACGGCAACGGCAATTACCGCAACGCCGTGCGCTCGAACGTGATGGAGGGAACCTTTGTGCGTAAACGTAACGGACGAAACTCCTTCCTGCCCGACGATGGCGGAAAGAGCATCCTGGTGTGCGAACGCAATTCGCTCCATGCACTCGATGGCGACCGCGTGCGCGTGACCATGCTGGCACGACGCTCAGGACATACCCGCGAGGCCGAAGTAACCGAAATTCTGAGCCGCGCCAACGACACCTTTGTCGGACAGCTACAGGTGGAGCGAGGCTATGGTTTCCTCATTACCGAAAGCCGCTCGCTGGCCACTGACATCTTTATTCCGAAAGATAAACTTAAAGGAGCCGAAAATGGCGACAAAGTGGTGGTGAAAATTACCGAATGGCCCACCGATTCGAAAAGCCCCATCGGTAAGGTTGTAGACATTCTGGGCAAACAAGGCGAAAACAATGCCGAAATGCACGCCATACTGGCACAGTACGGACTGCCCTATAAATACCCCGAAAAGGTGGAAAAAGCAGCCGAAGCACTCTCGCCCGACATCACCCCCGAGGAAATTGCCCGACGCGAGGACTTCCGCGACGTAACCACCTTTACCATCGACCCGCACGACGCCAAGGACTTCGACGATGCCCTGTCTATCCGTCAAATTGACAAAACGGTGTGGGAAATCGGTGTGCACATTGCCGACGTGAGCCACTATGTGAAGGAAGGCGACATCATCGACAAGGAAGCCGAACGCCGCGCCACGAGTGTTTACCTCGTTGACCGCACCATACCCATGCTGCCCGAACGCCTGTGTAACTTTATCTGCTCACTCCGCCCCGACGAAGAAAAACTGGCCTATTCAGCCATTTTCCGCATGAACGAAAAGGGCGAAGTGCTTTCGTGGCACCTGGCCCACACGGTGATACGCTCGAACCGCCGCTTCACTTACGAAGAGGTGCAGTACATTCTGGAACGCAATGGCGAGGCATCGGAGGAGGATTTGGCATTGCCCGGCGACCATCCCGAACCCCTGCCCGAAGGCACGGCACCCGAAGGCGACTATGCCGCCGAACTCATTGTGCTGAACCGCATTGCCAAGACCCTACGCGCACAGCGTTTCAAAAACGGATCGGTGGCCTTTGACCGCGCCGAGGTGCGCTTTGAGGTGGACGAGAAGGGACACCCCATTTCGACCTACGTCAAAGTGGCTAAGGATGCCAACAAACTCATCGAAGAGTTTATGCTGCTGGCCAACCGCAGCGTGGCAGCCAAAATAGCCATTGTGCCCAAGGGACGCAAGCCGAAGGTATTTCCTTACCGTATTCACGATGTGCCCGACCCCGAAAAAATGGAGAAACTCAGTGCCTTCATTGCTCGCTTCGGCTACAAAATACGCACGGAAGGCACGAAGACCGAAGTGTCGAAGAGCCTGAACCGCTTGCTCAGCGATGTGAAGGGAAAGAAGGAAGAAAACGTGGTCGAAATGGTGGCGCTGCGTGCCATGATGAAGGCGCGCTACAGCATTCACAACATTGGCCACTACGGATTGATGTTCCAGTATTACACCCACTTCACTTCGCCCATTCGCCGCTACCCCGATACGCTGGTTCACCGACTGCTCACGCGCTACGAACAGGGCGGACGCTCGGTGAATGCTACGAAATACGAGGAACTGTGCGAACACGCTTCGAACATGGAGCAACTGGCAGCTACGGCCGAACGTGCCAGCATTAAATACAAGCAGGTGGAGTTCATGGCCGACCGCATCGGACAGGAATTTGACGGCACGGTGAGCGGTGTGACAGAGTTTGGCTTGTATGTCGAAGTGGACGAGAGCAAGTGCGAGGGCATGATTCCGCTGCGCATGCTGCTCGACGATTACTACGAGTTCGACGAACGCAACTTCTGCCTGGTGGGTCGCCGCTTCCGCAAACGCTACGGATTGGGCGACAAGGTGCGTATCCGCGTGGAACGTGCCAACCTGGAACGACGCCAACTCGACTTTGCCCTTGTGTCGGATGAGGCTGAGGTGTCGGCCAAACACATTGCACCGCCCAAGGCTGCCAAACCGGTGGTGGAAAAAAGCAAGAAAAAAGGTCGTAACAAAGGCCGCGGAAAGGCGAAACGCTACAAGTAAACGAGCTACGGATGCATTTACGCATAACCTGAATTGGATGTCCGGTCAACAATGCCGGACATCCAAATTGTTACCTCTAATATATAAATTCATGAAGAAAAACATGCTGCTGAAATTCCTCTTGCTGTTAGGCTGTTTCAGCGTTATCACGCCACATTGTATGCGGGCGCAGACCCCGGACCAGGAAAAAGCGGTGAAAAGTATTTTCAAAGAACTGAGCAAACAGCGCGGGGTGATGAAAACTGAGGTGAAGTATTCGGGCACAATGTCGGCCGAAATAGCCGGTTTTGATTGGCAACGCGGCGAGGGGCGCGGATGGACCCACGGAACGCGCATTACGTTGCCGCGCATCGAGCGTGAATTGCTCGACAGCCTTTGCCGGTTGTTCGAACGCTTACGCAACGAGTTGGCCAATGTGCAGCAGGTAAATATTTACGCCAAACACGGAAAAGGCACCACTTACTTCGATCCTTCATCCACTTTCTACGCCTTCAGCCTTCAGCCCGACAGCACATTCTGTATGCTTACGGCTGTGGCCGAAAACGAGGTGTGCATTCCCTCCGACTGGCCCACACGCAACTATTATTACCACCCATCGGCCGAGGCACGGCGCACGGCCTACTTTGCCGACCTTGCACCGCGACAGAAACGCCTGGTGGCCTTGAGTCGGCTGTGGGAGAGCGTGAAGCGCAACTTCGTGTTTATGAACCGCACCGCGGTGAATTGGGACAGCCTTTACGCAGCCATGATTCCCGAAATGGAACGAGCCAAGACCGATGATGAGGCCGCCCGCCTGCTGCAACGCATGGCTGCCCGGCTGAACGACGGTCACACCTATGTTTTTCAGCAGAAACGCGGCAGTGAACGGTCGCTTCCCTTTACGACAGTGCTGATTGAAGGCCGCGTATGGGTGGACCGTGTATTCAGTTCGTCGCTGCAGAATGAAGGTGTGCGACGGGGCATGGAACTGACGCACATCAACGGCATGCCCGTGAAGGAGTGGGCCAAAAGCCGGGTGATGCCCTACATCTCTTCGTCGACTGCGCAGTGGACCGAGCACGAAGCCTACGACGGTTCGCGACTGACGATGGGTAAACCGGGCGAAAAACTGAAATTGCAGTTTGCCGAAGGCGAAAAGGTGCTACGCATCACCTGCAAACTGGGAGCCTACAAGGCCGATTTGGCCTATAAGGAACCCGATGTGGCGTTTCGGGTGCTGGATACGAACGTGGGCTATCTGCGCATTCGTACGTTCAATGGTTATCACCTGATGGGCGAGTTCCAAAAGGTGTATCCCGACTTGCTCAAAACCCGTGCGCTCATTATCGACATACGCAATAACGGAGGCGGCAATTCGGGCAACGGCGACTTTTTGGCCAGTAGCCTGGTGGCTGATACGCTGATGAGGGGGGCTTGGAGCAGTCCGCAATACATTCCGGCATACGCCTCGTGGGGCACGAAACTCGACGATTACCAGGTTGCTGAACAACCCTTGATGCACAACAAAAATATGGAACCGTATGGCAAACCTATCATTGTGCTGGTGAATCGCGGCACCTTTAGCGCGGCCGAGGACTTTGCAGCCCTTTTGCAGGGTAACCGTCAGGCGAAGCTGGTGGGTATGCCCACGGGCGGCAGCACGGGCAATGGGGTATACATTTCGCTGATGGACGGTGTGGCGGCGAACATCTGCACCAAATACGACAAAGCACCCGGTGGCGATGATTTTGTAGGACGCGGCTTGTTGCCCGATGTGCGTGTTGACGAAACGTACGATAGCTATTTCAACCAGAACGAAAGTGCTGCCCTGCGCAAGGCTCTCGATTTGCTGCTGATGTAATGGGTACAGCTGTGGTATTCCTTCTTCCGTGATACCTCTTTTTTTTAAAAACATAAAAAAATCCCCGAAACTCAGGTGTTACTGAATTTCGGGGATTGCCTGTTTGGGGAAGGCTGTTACTGCGGTTTGAGCCAGACGGTGAAGGGGTAGTGGTCGGAAAAGTGTACGCCACTATCGATGTTGGCTGCAAAGGGACGCCAATGGTCGGAGCAGAACACGTGGTCGATGCGCACATAAATGCGGTCTTTGGCAAACGAGCGGCCAATGCCGTTGCCCGTGGCACGGAAAGTGTCGGTGAGGCGGCTGCACACAGCATGGTGCGCGTAGGAAATGGGCGTGTCGTTGAAGTCGCCCATAACAAGGATTTTGTGCCCTTTGACGCTGTCGATAAAGTGCGTCAGTGCATCAGTTTGCTTGGCACGCTCAATGCTCGACACCGAAAGCTTCGACAAAAGGGTGCGTACCCCGCCTTTCATATCGTCCATCTCCTCGGGGTGGCGCGAAATGTGGCTGTAGAGGCTGCGGTCGTCGGTCGAAAGTCGCTGCGATTCAAGGTGAACATTGACCACGATGAGCGTGTCGTTCTTGGGCATTTCCAGATAGAATGCAGCAAGCCCGTTGCACTCAGAGTGGCTGATGAGCTGCTTTTTGACAATGGGAAAACGCGACAGCACCCCGACTACGCCCGCACCGATGAGCATGTCGTCGTAATGATAGCCATAGCGTTTGATGGAGGCATCGCGGATTTCAACGTCCTTTGCATTGCGCGTGGTGGCTTCTTGTATGGCTACGACGTGACACTCCTGTGAACACATGAAGCGCATGCACTCAAACTCTTTTTCGTCGGGGGTAAGGGCCCAGTTGTTGTAGGCCATACAGTTATATGACATTACTTTCAAGCAGCCCTTGGGCGGGGGCGAACTGAAATTGACGGGGCAATAGTCGCGCAGCGACCCGATGCAGGCAATGAGGCCGAACAGAGGAATGAAGCCGGCGCGCAGCTTGAGCAGGGCACTCAGCAGCAAAAGGAGCAACACGGCGGCTACAGTGACGGGAAAACCCAAACCTAACAGGGCGGTGAAACGGCTGAAGGTATTGGGGTTGAGGTAAACACTGGCAGCACTGCTCCACATGACTAATACGGCGAGCCAGTTGATAACGGCAAATATTTTATTCATTCTGTGTGTGTCTCAGTTATCGGCGGCTGATGCGGAAGAGTTCGCGTTTTTCCTCGGGCGTAAGGCTGTCGTAGCCCGAAGCGCGAATTTTATCAAGAATTTCGTCCATGCGCGCTTCCTCCTCCTTGCGCTTCATGTTGTACTCGTAGTCGTTCTGCCGGGTGGCGGTGTGATGGGCATTGCCCGTTTCCTCAGTGTGCTTACGGCCCACAGCGTTGCGCAGGCGTTCGGTCATCGAAGGCTTTTGGCGCACGTCTTCCCAGCGTTGCCAGCCTCCGGGCGTGTAGGGGTTGCGCGACTTGCTCCGCCAATAGCGTAGCAGCAGCCAGCCGAAGAGCATACCGCCAAGGTGGGCAAAGTGGGCCACATTGTCGGTCGAGGTGTAGGCCGAAATCAACTCAATGGCAGCATAACCAACCACAAAGTATTTGGCCTTCATCGGAATGGGCGGAATGAGCAGCATGATGCGTTCGTTGGGGTAGAGCATACCGAAGGCCAGCAGCACACCGTAGCAGGCACCCGAGGCACCGATGGTGGTCCAGAAGTTCAGGAATTGCTTCATGGGAATGAGAGCACCCTTTCCGGTATTGACCATCTCGTAGTTTTGCATGCCTTGAATAAAGTACTCGGCCGTTTGCCACACTTCCTGACAAAGTCCGGCACCGATGCCGCACACAAAGAAATAGGTGAGGAAACGCTTGAAGCCCAGCGTGCGCTCAATGAGGCCGCCAAACATCCAAAGCGAAAACATATTGAAAAACAGGTGGGTGAAACTGCCGTGTAGAAACATGTAGGTGACCAACTGAAAAATGTTGAAGTCGTCGGCCAGTATGAAGTGCAGACCTAACCACTGCGTGAGGTCAATGCCCTGTGTTTTCAAAACTTCCTGCAAAAGATAGCAGATTACGTTGATAATCAGTAGGTTGCGCGTAATAGGAGGTATGTTTAACATAAAAAGGGAGTGAAAAAATAGCTTGGTTAAGCGATTGAACGCCATACGTTTTTTTTAATTTTGCCTTTCAGCCCGCTTAGGAGCGGGTGGGGGGGGTAGCCCGGTTAGCTTTCGCTGCCAGCAAAAGATGCTTCGCCCAAGTCGTCGTCGGTCTCGGGGCCTTCCTCGTTGTTGACATAATGCCAAACCGTGGCACCGAACACTTGGCGAGGCGTGAGCGTAACGCCAACCGGCATGCGCGGTTCGGGTACACCGCTTCCCAGCACCGTTTGTCCCACTTCGACGTAAGCCTCGTCCCAAAGCCCTTCGTCGATAAAGCTTTGCAGCGTTTGCTGTCCGCCCTCAATGAGCAGCGTTTGTATGCCCTGGCGGTAAAGTTCGGAGAGCATGGTGCTTTTGTCGGCAAAAGCCTGGAACCCTGCCGGCAACTCGCCTTCGGCAATGCGGCCCAATACCACGCGTAGTGGGTTGTTGCCCGCCCAATGGCGCACGGTGAGCGTCGGATGGTCGAGCGACAGGGTGCGGTGCCCCACCAGAATGGCCTGATTTTCGGCGCGGAGGCGATGAACGTGCATGAGCGAATGCTCGGTTGAAATGTGCGCCGGTTCCTCGTCGGCACTTTCGCGCCAACGGTCGATAAATCCGTCGGCCGAACGCGCCCATTTCAGCGTGATGTAAGGTCGGCGCAGGGTTTGAGCGGTGATGAAACGGCAGTTCAAACGCTGGCATTCCTCTTCAAGCACTCCCACAGTAACCTCAATGCCCGCTTCGCGCATGAGGCTGATGCCGCGGCCCTGTACCTTGGCAAAAGGGTCGACACAACCCACCACGACGCGCGGTATGCCCGTTTTGACAATGAGCAGCGCACAAGGCGGAGTGCGGCCAAAATGAGCACAGGGTTCGAGACTGACGTAAAGCGTGCTGTCTTTCAGCAATGCACGGTCGGCCGGCCGAACGCTGTTGATGGCGTTGACCTCGGCGTGAGCCTTGCCGCAGCAAGCATGGTAGCCCTCGCCAATAATGCGGTCGTTGTGAACAATTACGGCACCGACCATGGGGTTGGGAGCCGCGTGCATCCGGCCGTTGCGAGCCAGCTCGATGCAGCGTTGCATATAGGTTTCGTGAAGTGTCATGCAGTTTTTTATCTGAACAAAAGTCAGTAGTATAGTAGATATTGCTACCGAATTATTTTACACTAATCCAGTAATATATAAATATGAATGAAGATTTTTTACGGTTGCGCCATGTGCTTTCGGCACATTATGCCGAAGGCGAAGCCCGTGCTATCGCCTTTTTGGTGTTCGACGAGGCCTTCGGCATCAGCCGCACCGATATTTATGCCGACAAAGTTAGGCAATTTTCGTTAGATGAACGGCAGCAGTATGTGAATATATGCCAACGCCTGCAACAGGGCGAGCCCGTGCAGTATGTGTTGGGCAGTGCCGACTTTTGCGGACACCGCTTCGGCGTAGCTCCGGGCGTGCTTATTCCGCGGCCCGAAACCGAAGAACTGGTGGCTTGGGCGGTCGATGAGGTGACACGGCTCCGCGCAGAATTGCCAGCCGGCACCGTGTTGCGCGTGCTCGATGCCGGAACCGGTTCGGGCTGCATTGCCGTGAGCCTGAAACTGGCTTGTCCCGACGTAGAAGTTGAGGCTTGGGACCTGTCGGCTGAGGCTTTGCACATTGCTTCGGAAAACGCCCGTTGCTTGGGAGCCGAAGTGCATTTTGTGCAGCACGATTTGCTGATGCCTTGGCCCGCTGAGGCAGCTTTTCACCTTGTTGTGAGCAATCCACCCTACATTTGTCAGCGCGAACGTGCCGAAATGGAGGCGCATGTGCTGCTTCACGAACCCGGCAGCGCTCTGTTCGTGCCCGATGCCGACCCATTGCTATTTTATCGCGCCTTGGCTCGTTCGGCTGCGGGGGGTGCCTTGCTTCCAGGGGGTGTCTTGCTCGTGGAAATCAATCGCGCTTATGGGGCCGAAACAGCCCGCCTGTTTGCCGACGAAGGCCTGCTTCGCACCGAAGTGCGCCCTGATGCGTTTGGCAATGACCGCATGGTGGGCGGTTATCTGAATCAATAGGCAGCAAGGGCGTTAGCGGCTTTAGTATCGCCCAAATAGCGTGTATGATGAATCAGCTGTTTCATTGCCATTGAGCAACAAAGTGGAGTGATGCCAAATGCCTACTCCGCACCCTTTCTTGGAAGGCTGTGTATTCACTTTGGTTGTAAATGTTAAACAATGGGAGTTTGAATGCGTGAATTTTGATTAAAAAACAAATCCATCAATCGCTTATGCTTTCAGTGGTTTAAACCATAAATCGGCCGATGCTTCAAATTTGCTCCGCGATTGTCGGATTTAGTTCCGAGCTTGTTCGAATTAGTTCCGAGCTTGTTGAATTTAGTTCCGAGCTAATTTTGGTAATCTCGGAACTATTGATAATCAGCACTTTGGAAAGTACACTAAATTCGGATTCTCGCCTATGAGTTTCGTTCAGGAATAAACGTAGAAACGAACTTTTAATTTTTAGCTTTATTGGGATTTTTGTTAAAACAGATACGAACTAAACAAGCGCGGAACAAGAATCAAATACAACTGATAGCACAACTCATAAATCTGAAAAATTTTATCCTTAGGGAATACAAATCGGGTGGGTGCATTGATGAAGTCGAGAATCAATAGGCAGCAAGGGCGTTAGTGGCTTTGTGCTGTGTGTAAGTAGCTGATTCTTGAAATTTTTGCGCAATTAGAAACAAATGACGAAATTATTTGTTACTTTCGTAGGCAGTAATAAAAAATGCATCTACTTCTATAATGAAAGGAGGTAACCATGTTGTATATTGCAAATCCTATTTATGACACGGTGTTCAAGTATTTGCTTGAAGACGAACGTGTGGTGAAAATTCTGCTTTCTGCCTTGCTCAAAAAAACGGTAGTAGAGGTGGAAATGCGTAAAAATGAATATGCCAATGTGCAGCGCGACAAAATTTCGATGTTTCGCATTGATTTTGGAGCCAAGGTGCGCGAGGACGATGGCAGTGTCCATTTGGTGCTGATAGAATTACAAAAGACGTGGCTCGAAACCGAAACGCTCCGCTTCCGCCAATATCTGGGCGCACAATATGCCAATCCGGATAACATGCTGAAGGACGATCAGTTGTCGAGTCGTGGCATCCCGATGGTAGCCGTTTATTTGTTGGGACACCGCGTGGGCGATATAGAAGAACCCGTTCTTTACGTGAAACATCATTCCTATGATTACGAGGGTAACGTGGTGACGAAGGGATTGCCCGACCCGTTTGTTGAGAGCCTGACGCATGAAGGCATTATTGTGCAAATTCCGCGTCTGCACGGCCGAATCAATAACAGGTTGGAGGAAATTTTGAGCGTGTTCGACCAAACGCTCAAAAACAAGGATAACCGTCAGGTTATGAACATTGACGAAACCAAGTATCAGTATGACTCGGACATGATGCTGATTATCAACCGCTTGGTTGCCGCTGCTGCGGATGCACAAGTGAGACACAAAATGGACGTGGAAGATGAATTCTTCAAGGCGATTGAAGACCGCGACACGGCTATTATGCAACGCGATAAAATGCTGAAACAACAAAATGAATTGTTAGCCGA
>LinusII_BA0109CM-p1__coassemble_1598_pt1 | contig 17356 bp, 10 predicted proteins | sample LinusII_BA0109CM-p1__metabat2_low_PE_017 | metagenome-assembled genome bin LinusII_BA0109CM-p1 | reverse complement strand
TACGGCACAATAACGCAATTCAAATGTAAAAATAATTTTGAACACCTACTTATTTTTTTAGAAAGGCATACAGCCGGCTTTATCCCGAAGTCTGCTGTATGCCTTTCTCTTTTTCCTATATTTACAGAATATAGAGGGCGGCTCGGCCATACCTCATGAAAACTTAGGTTTTCATTTGGTATTGCGCTCGCCTTTTGCTATATTTGCCACGTGAAAGACATTGATTGATAATAATTCATACCTTAACAAATAATGAAAAAATTACTTACTCTTACGTTATTGGCCGGAAGTATGGTACCGCAGAGCCTGTTTGCACAGGAAGTGGACCGCACGAAATACCCGGACTTTAGCGCGAAAATAAATCCGGATGCCTCGCTGATGCGCATTAAAAACACCCGAGGCCAACGTCCGGCTTATGTGAACAATGCGGAAACCAAGCACTTCCCGCCTGTGTTTAACCAGGATGGTGGCTCGTGTGGCTCGGCTTCGCGTATTTGCTACATGTTTACCCACGAGTTGAACGCTTTCCGCAATCTCGACGGTAAAGACCCTAACAACTACTATCCCTCGCACTTCGTTTGGCTGCTCACCAATGGCAACTCAGGTAAAGACGCCTTTGTTCAGCACATCGGTGTGCCTTCGGCAGCCATTTACGGCGGACAAACCTACTCAAAGTATTTCGGTAACCAGGATACTACGAATCCCGACTTTGGATGGATGACCGGCTACGACAAATGGTACTCGGCCATGTTCAACCGTATGCTTCAACCCAAGAACTTCCCCGTGAGCGTACAAACCGAGGAGGGACGCGAGGCTGTGAAGAACTGGCTCTGGAACCACAACGGCGATGATGAATTCAGCGCGGGCGGTATCGCAGGTATCGGTGTGGCCAGTGGCGGACAGTGGTTTAACATCGAATCAACTCCGACGAACGACGAAATCGGGGTGACGGGTAAATTCTACGTTAAAAAGTGGGGTACGCAGGTTGACCACGCCCTGACCATCGTGGGCTACGACGACCGCATTGAGTTCGACCTGAACGGCAACGGCAAGTTTGGCGAAAAATCGGCCGACGAGGTGGGTGCCTGGATTATCGTGAACTCGTGGGGCGACGGCTGGTGCAACAATGGCTTCATTTACTGCCCCTACGCTCACGCTGTGCCGGCTTTCAATGCCAACGGCACGCATCCCAACAATTACTGGATGCCCGAAATTTACCGCGTGCGCAAAAACTATGAACCGCAGCGTACCATCAAACTCAAAATGAACTACTCGCGCCGCTCTGAACTCTACCTGAGCGCAGGCGTGTCGGCCGACTTGAACGCAACGGAACCCGAATCGGCTGTGGCCTTCGAACACTTTAAGTATGCCGGCGACGGTAACGGCGGATGGAGCGAACCTGCTCCCGAAGTGCCGATGCTCGGACGCTGGGCCGACGGCAAACTGCACGAAGAGCCCATGGAGTTTGGTTACGACCTGACTGACCTTTCGGCAGGTTACGATGCTAACCAGCCGCTGAAGTACTTCTTCATCATCGACACCCGAAACTATGCCGAGGGTACCGGTAAAATTCACGCTGCCTCAATCATTGACTATGTGCAGAATGCCAAGGGCGTTGAAACTCCGTTCTTTGCCGACGGACAAACGGTTGACATTCAGAACAAGGGCAAGCGCACCATCATTTCGGTTGTGGTGCAGGGACGCGGCGTAAATGCTCCGCAAAACCTTTCGCAAACCGAAGATAAACTGATGTGGCAGGCTCCTGTGAAATCAAGCAGCGTGCTGACGGGCTACAAGGTGTATAAAAACGGTGAACTCGTGGCTACACTGGCTCCCGATGTGCTTTCGTACGACCTGAATGCCGAAGAAACCGGTGTGTGCACTTACTCGGTATCGGCTATCTACGGCGAAAAGGAATCGACCAAGGTTAACCTTGTACAAACCGTAGGCAAAACGGCTCAGAAGAACGTGAACTTCAAGAAGTCGGGCTTGCGCATCCCCGGTGTGTTTGGCAATACTTACCAAAAGGCCACCATCGAGTACTGGATGAACTGCAACAGCCTGTCAGACTGGAACCAGTCGGCCGGACCGGGCTGGGGTAACTTCATGTTCCATGCCAACAGCGATGGCCGACTCACCGTGGGTTGGAACACGAATGGCGACCGCATGGACATCTCTGGTGCTTATACGCGCGGACAGTGGAAACACATTGCCATCGTAATCGACGGTCACAAGATGACGGCATACGTCAATGGTGTACGCCGCAATTCATTCACCTCTGACCTGTTCAGCGGTGTAGGTGGCTTTGGCGACTTGGTATTTACCAACGCCCAGGGCAAGAGCCTGGATGCTAAGGTTGATGAATTCCGTATCTGGAAGACGGCTCGTACCGACAAGGAAATCAAAGACAACTATAATAAGGAATTTGGCGATGCCGGTTTGCCCGAAGACCTCATGGTTTACTACAAGGGCGACATGATTAACGACAATGGCGTGATGAAACTGCGCGACCACACGGTTGGTCAGCACCATGGTGTGATTCTCGACGCAAACTACACGGCCATGAACCTTGGTGGCCCGACGCTTACAGCACCTGCTGACCTCAGCGTGGCTATCAACGAACCCGCAGGCACGGTTTACGCCGGTGTGCCCGTGAAACTCAGCGCAAAAGCCGGATTGGGCGTTGAATCGCTCAGCTGGAGTGCTACCGAAGCTGGCATGAATGCCCTCAAGGTAATCAGCCCCGTGGCTACCTTTGCCAAGGCAGGAGCACACACCGTTAAGGTGGTTGCACACAACATTCAGGGCGAAACTACCGAGGCTGAACGTGTAATCAATGTGGCTGAATCGCCCGCTCCGACGGCTGAATTCACCGCATCGAAGGCCACCGTTCCCGCCGGCGATGCCGTTTCGTTCATCGTCAAGAATTTTGTGCAGGGCTACACTTACCACTGGGATATGCCCGGTGCTGAGGAAGAAACGGCCGATGCACCGAATGCTGCCGCTGTTTACAATATGCCCGGCAAGTACAAGGTGACACTCACCGTGACCGGCCCCGACGGCAAAAAGGCAAGCAGCGAAGTGGAAATCACCGTAGCTCAGGTGGCTCCGTTGGCTTCGTTCCGCGTTGAACCGAACGTGGTGATGAAGGGCGAATGGACCAAACTGATCAACACCTCGAAATACGGTGCCAAGAAGCTGGAATGGAAACTCCAGAGTGCTGCCAACGTTATGGCAGGCGAGGGCGAACTCATTGCCTTCCGTCCTGACCAGCCCGGTATTTATGACGTAATTCTGACGGCTACGAACGAAGCCGGACAGAGCACGGCTACCGAAAAGGGCGGACTCGTGGTGTGCAACGCCGACAGTAAAAACGGCTTGAACTTTACGGGCAACGCTTCTCTGAAACTGACGAAGGTGCCCTTCAAAAAGGGACAGCGCGAATTTACCGTAGACTGGTGGATGAATCCCCGTCAGCTCAAGGCTATGGGCAACGGTATCGGCGACAACGTGAAGGACTTTATGATTACTACCTCGTCGAACGGTGCTATGGAAGTAACCGTTGACGGACGTAAGGTTACTTCGGGAGCCAACTTCGTAATTCCCGGCAGCTGGCATCACTATGCACTGAAGCTCAAGAATGGTTCGCTCTTCTTCTACCGCGACGGTGAAAAGAAGGCTACCATGGTGGTTGGACGCACCATTCCCGAACTCAGCCAATTCTGCATCGGCGGCAGCGTAGCTCCGTTCGACGGACAGATTGACGAGTTCCGCGTGTGGAGCAAGTCGATGACCGACGCTAAACTCCAGGGCTACTGCAACCAGCCGCTCGAAGGTGCCGAACTCGAAACGGCTATCAGCAAGGACGGCTTACAGCTTTACTATCAGTTCAACCAGGCTGGTGGCGACGTGCAGGATGCTACCCCCGCTGCTAACCACGGTGTGCGCACGAACTTCGGTCCGGAAGGCGACGCCTGGGGCTTGTCAAAGGGTGTGTTCTCGCTCAACTTCACCGGAAAGGCTGAGGATGTAACGGCTAAATTCCTGACGAACTACAAGGCTCCGTTTGCTACTACCGGCAAGGTGGTGAACACCGGTGCCCGCTTCAAGGAACTGGATGACTGGACGCTCGAAAATGTTGACGCTCAGGGTACCGGTTTCCATGTCGACACACAGAAAGACAGTTACATGACCATTACCACGACGTGGGACGGCTTCTCGGCAAGCATCGAAGACCAGAAAACGTATCAAACGATTACGCTTCCTGCCGGTGCTTACGAATTTACCGCCAACTATGGCAAATGGGAAGGTCAGGCTGTGAACACTTACCTGGTGGCTGCTGCCGGCAAGGCTCTGCCCAACACGGCAGACCTCGATGCTGAAGCATTGGCTTACTTGCGCATGGAACCTGTGGGTGCTACGAAATCGAACACTTTGATTTTTGCACTGACTGAGGAAACCGAAGTAAGCATTGGTTTGCTGGCTAACCAAAGCGGTAAGAACTGTATGTCGCTCGAAAGCTTCAACCTCAAGAAGCTTAGCTATCAGCCCATCGTAAACGATCCCTCGGGCGTAGATGGCATCGTTACTGAAAGCAAACCGCGCGACAACAAGATTTACGACCTCTTCGGTCGCCGTGTGCTCACTCCGCAGAAGGGTGGTGTGTACATCATCGGTGGTCAGAAGGTAGTTATCAAATAATACATGCTCAAACAAACTGCCGGAGCTGAAGAGTCCGGCAGTTTGCTGAACCCTTAAGAAAACTCCCCGAAAGGTGCTTGACAAAGTGCCCTTCGGGGAGTTTTGCTGTTATAAGAAAAGCCGAAAAATTTGTATTTCAGCGCGAAAAGCATTACTTTTGCTTATCATTAAACAGAATACAAAACTAACGTCCTCCTAAGCTTTATGAAAATAGCATTGATAGGCTATGGCAAGATGGGCCATATCATCGAAGAAATAGCGCTGAAGCGCGGACACCAAATCGTATCGATTATTGATGTGAACAACATGGACGACTTCGACTCTGACGCATTCCGCAGTGCCGATGTGGCCATTGAATTTACAAACCCCACTGCTGCCTACGGCAATTATTTGCGCGCATGGGAACAGGGCGTCAAAGTGGTGAGCGGAAGCACGGGATGGCTGGCCGAACACGAGGCTGACGTGCGACGTGCTTGCACCGAAGAGGGACACACGCTGTTCTGGGCTTCGAACTTTTCGCTGGGCGTGGCCATTTTCTCGGCGGTCAACAAATACCTGGCACGCATCATGAACCGTTACCCCGATTACGACGTGAGCGAGGTGGAAACGCACCACATTCATAAACTCGATGCGCCAAGCGGTACGGCTATCACGCTGGCTGAACAAATCTGCGCCGAAATGGACCGCAAAACGGATTGGGTGAAGGGCGAGGTGAAAAATGCTGATGGCACCGTTAGCGGCTCGAAATGCCACCCCGACAACTTGCTGCGCATCGACGCGGTGAGAGAAGGCGAAGTGCCGGGCATTCACACCATTACTTACAACTCTGAAGCCGACCTTATCGAAATAAAGCATTCGGCGCATAACCGTTCGGGATTTGCCCTGGGCGCGGTGCTGGCTGCGGAATTCACGGCTACGCACGAAGGATTGCTCACGACCGACGATCTGTTCAACTTTTAAATCCTCCAAAAACGAGCCTTTACATCGCAGATATTGAGTTTGGGAAAAGCCGGAAACGGCCTTTTCACCGCGCATTTTCTGACACAAGGGCTCCAACTCTTCACAACCATGACTACTGACAACAAAGCCGCACAAAAAACCAAACCGGGCAAGGCTGGATGGATAAAATTCACGATTGTTACGGCCCTTTGGTTGCTTTTCCTCATTTGGGTGAAATCCTGGTGGGGACTGATTGTGTTGCCGCTTATTTATGACCTTTACATTTCGCGCAAAATAAAATGGGGCTGGTGGCGCGAACCCGAAGTAGGCCCCGTAACCCGCTTTATCATGAGCTGGGTTGATGCCATCGTGTTTGCCTTGGTGGCTATCTACTTCCTCAACCAATTTTTCTTCCAAAACTTTGTCATCCCTTCATCGTCGCTCGAAAAGACATTGCTCACGGGCGATTACCTGCTGGTGTCGAAACTGTCGTACGGCCCGCGCATTCCGCAAACTCCGCTGTACATGCCGCTGACACAGCACACGCTGCCTGTGCTGGGATGCAAAAGCTACTTGGAGCACCCGCACTGGGATTACCGCCGCGTTGAGGGCTTGGGCAAGGTGGAACTCAACGACATTGTGGTGTTTAACTATCCGGCCGGCGATACGGTGGCGCTGAACGCACAAAATCAGGATTATTACCGATTGGCTTACCAGTCGGGCGACCAGTTGCTCGGAACGCCTGCTACACAGCCCGGCGAACTGCCCGTACCGGCTTCGGCTGCCATTACGCCCACCATGAGCTACGAACAGCAACAGCAAGCCTATCGCAAAATTTACAATGCAGGTGTGCAGTATATGCGCCAAAATGCAGAACAGTTTGGCGACATCGTGTACCGACCCACCGACCGCCGCGAAAACTACGTGAAACGCTGCGTGGGACTGCCGGGACAAACGCTGCAAATCAAGAATAACGTGATTTACCTGGATGGTAAACCGAACCGCGAACCCGAAAACGTGCAGTATGCCTACGAGGTGACTTTCGTGCAGGAAATTCCCGACGAACTGAAACGCGAATGGGGCATTACGAACGAGGACCTTTACGCTTCGCGAAACGGCAATGTGGCGTGGATGCCGCTGACCAATGCTGTGAAAAAACAGCTTGAAAAACGTACCGATTTGGTAAGTTCCATTAAGCCGGCTCTGCCTGCTGCCGATTGGCTCTACCCCCAGAACATGGCTAAAAACTGGACTACGGCGAACTATGGACCGCTGTGGATTCCGAAAAAAGGAGCTACGCTGAAACTTACGCTCGAAAACTTGCCTATTTACGAACGTCCCATCCGCAACTACGAGGGAAACTCGCTCGAAGTGCGCAACGGACAAATCGTAATCAATGGCAAGCCCACAACTGAATATACCTTTAAACTCGATTATTACTGGATGCAGGGCGATAACCGCGACAATTCGGCCGACTCGCGCTTTTGGGGCTTCGTGCCTGAGGATCACGTGGTGGGCAAACCGCTATTCGTTTGGCTCTCGCTCGACCCTGACTATGGATTGTTCGACGGCGGCGTGCGCTGGAACCGCATCTTTAAACCCGTCTGGGACATCCGGTAAGCACAAATAGCACAGACAGCCGTGTGCCCGCGCTGCGGCATTCAACGCGCTGTCAATCAATAGTTACCGCACTGCATGAAATTCATCCGCACACTTGTATGCCCTGTACTGCTGACGGCTTCGCTGCTGTTGGCCGTACGGGGCTTGCTCGTTACGCACGTGCAATTACCGCCCGACACGGCGGTATATGGCTTGCAGCCTAACCAACACGTGCTGGTGAGCCTTACTTACTACGGGCTGAAGGTGCCGGGCGAAGCCATCTGGGGATACCATCGCTGGGGATACCGCGTGCCCGAATGGGGAGATGCTATCTTATTTAACTTGCCCCGACCAAAGGCACAGCACGGACCGGGACCCGAAACCGTGGGAATTTGCCACGCACTGCCGGGCGAAACCGTATGGATTGACCCCGTACGGCAAAAAGTGCTGCCGGCACGCACTTCGCCCGACGCACAACCCATCGTTATTCCGCAACGCGGACGACGCATCAAAATTACACCACACAACGCGCGCCTCATGGCTTACTTGCTGCGCACTTACGAAAAAGCACGCGCTGAAGCCAATGCGCAGGGTGAACTGCTGATTGACGGTGAAAAGGTGCATTCAGTGAAAACTACACGCGATTATTACTGGATGGAAACGCGCCCCGATGCTTATGTGATGGTGCCGCACGATGCGCTGGTGGGTAAAATTATCTATGCACATCCTGTGAAGAAACCGAACGGCAAAAATTAACGAAACCGAACGGTAAATCATTAGCCCGGAATGGTAAATCATTAGCTCGAAATGACTGCAAATGCTTTCCATCTACCCCTAAAAAACATACGCTCAATCACACATGCCTACCCTTTTGCTTTCAACGGCCTATATGGCCCCTATCGAATACTACGCCCACTTGTATGCGGCAGGTCATGCCGTGGAAGATCGGGGCGAACATTATGTGAAACAAACCTTTCGCAACCGTTGCTACATTGCCACGCCCAACGGACCGCAGGCATTGACACTGCCCGTGATGCGCACAGGGGCCGCACATGCACCGACGCGCGACATTCGCCTGTCGGACCATGGTAACTGGCAGCACTTGCATTGGAATGCGCTGGTGTCGGCCTACGACAATAGTCCGTTCTTTGAATACTACGCCGACGACTTCCGCCGCATTTATGAGCGGAAATACGAGTTTTTAGTTGATTTCAACGCAGATTTGCGTCAGCTCATCCTCGAAGAACTTTCGCTCGACCTGCCCATAGCTGTCAGCGACACTTATGTCGATGCCACGCCCGCCGAGGATTTCACCGATTTGCGCCAGGTGCTTTCGCCCAAAGCGCAGCCCTGTGTACCGGGCGAAACGTCGGCTACCGGCTTCTGCGCAAAGCCCTATTACCAGGTGTTTGCCGAACGAACGGGCTTTTTGCCGAACCTGAGCATGGCAGACTTGCTATTCAACATGGGACCGGAAAGCCGGCTGGTGCTGCGCGGCAGCATTTAACAGTCGAAAGGCACAAAATCAGTCGGAATGTAAACTACTGCCCCACTTTTTTGCCCTATTTGTCGGATTTTACGACCAATAATTCGTACATTTGCACCAACTTGCCGTAAGGCTCATTCAACGAAAAACATATTCACAAACCATACATACACATTTATTATTATGCGCAAGACAAAGATGACCCTTTTGGCAGGGTTGATTGCTGCTCCCTTATGGGCACAGGTAGCGCCGCTCGGAGGCTACTTCTACGGACAGATGCCCGCCCCCACCGGATGGGAATGGCAAAGCCCTGACTCTGTGGCCTACAACAAGCAGCAACCACACGCGTGGTTCTTCTCGTTTGCCAACGTCGACGAGGCACGCAAGGTGTTGCCCGAAAACAGCTCGCTCTGGCAGTCGCTCGATGGCGAATGGCAATTCCACTGGGCCTCGAACCCCGATCAGCGCCCGAAGGACTTTTACAAAACCGACTTCGACGCCTCGAAATGGGACAACGTACAGGTGCCCATGAACTGGAACCTGGCCGGACGCCAAAAGGACGGCTCTTTCAAATACGGTAAGCCTCTTTACTCGAACCAGCGCGTAATATTCCAACACTCTGTAAAGGTAGGCGACTGGAAAGGTGGCGTGATGCGCACTCCGCCCAAGGACTGGCAGAGCTACACCGACCGCAACGAAGTGGGTTCGTACCGCCGCACCTTTACCATTCCTGCTGCATGGAAGGGCATGCAGGTTTGCCTGAACTTCGACGGTGTCGACTCGTTCTTCTATCTGTATGTCAACGGCAAATACGTGGGCTTCTCAAAGAACTCGCGCAACTTGGCACAGTTCGACATCACCCCTTACCTTAACGAAAAGGGTGAGAACCTGGTAGCCGTTGAAGTGTATCGCCACAGCGACGGTTCGTTCCTCGAAAGTCAGGACATGTTCCGTCTGCCGGGTATTTTCCGTACCGTTTCGCTCACGGCCAAACCGCAGGTTCAGGTGCGCGACCTCAAGGCGATCCCCGACTACGATGACACTTACACGCATGCCAAACTCAACATCTCGGCTTTCGTCAAGAACCTGACGAAGAAGGATGCCAAGGGCTACAGCATCAAATACTCGCTCTTCGAAAACAAACTCTATTCGGACGAAAACACCCTGGTGCTGAATCAGACCGCTCCGGTGGCTACCGTTGGCAAGAACAACGAAATTGTGGCTGAGTTTACGCTCGATGCCGGCAACACCGTGAAGCCTTGGAGCGCCGAAGCTCCGCACCGCTATACGCTGGTGGGCGAACTGTTGGACAAGAAGGGACGCACCGTCGAAACCTTCTCAACCATTGTGGGCTTCCGCGAAATCGAAATCAAGAACACACCGGCCGACAAGGACGAATTCGGACTGGCCGGACGTTACTACTACCTGAACGGACAGCCCATCAAGATGAAGGGTGTGAACCGTCATGAAACGAACCCCGAAACGGGTCACTACATTACGCGCGAACAGATGGAAAAAGAAGTGTTCCTGATGAAGCGCGGCAACATCAACCATGTGCGTAACTCGCACTACCCCGATGCACCCTACTGGTACTACCTCTGCGATAAATACGGTATCTACCTCGAAGACGAGGCCAACATCGAGAGCCACCAGTACTACTACGGCAAGGAAAGCCTTTCGCACGTACCTGAGTTCCGCAACGCACACATTGCGCGCAACATGGAAATGGTACACGCCACGGTGAACTCGCCTTCAGTGGTGCTTTGGAGTTTGGGCAACGAGGCCGGACCGGGCAAAAACTTTGTGGACTGCTACAACGCTATCCGCAAATACGACACTTCGCGTCCTGTGCAGTACGAGCGCAACAACGACATCGTCGACATAGGTTCGAACCAGTATCCCTCAATTCCCTGGGTACAGGGTGCGGTAAAGGGTAACTACAACATGAAGTATCCTTACCACATTTCTGAATATGCTCACTCTATGGGTAACGCCTGCGGTAACCTCATCGACTACTGGGAGGCTATCGAAAGCACCAACTTCTTCATTGGCGGTGCCATCTGGGACTGGGTGGATCAGGCTATGTACGGCTACGACAACGGCAACCGCTACTTTGGTTACGGCGGCGACTTCAGCCAGGACAACAAGCCCAACGACGGTATGTTCTGTATGAACGGTGTGATGCGTCCCGACCTCAGCCCGAAGGCACAGTACTACGAAGTGAAGAAGGTGTACCAGAATGTTGGCGTCAAGGCGGTAGACATGAAGAAGGGCTTGGTTGAAATTTTCAACAAAAACTACTTCGAACCGCTCACGCAGTACAACATTCAGTGGGGACTTTACAAGGATGGCGTACTCGTTGGCAGCATGCAGCCGCTGCAGGGTCCGCGCAACATTGTTGGTCCGCGCGAAAAGCAGGTGTACACCCTGCCTTACAACTACAACGAGCTCGACCCGGCAAGCGAATACTTTGTGAAAGTGGTGTTTGCCCTGGCCAGCGACAAACCTTGGGCAAAGCAGGGCTATGTGCAGATGGAAGAACAGCTGCGCGTACGCGGTGCACTCGAAAAGGCACCTGCCGTTCAAACCCTGGCTGCCGAAAGCAAGGGCAAGGTAACGACCACGAACGAAGGCAACTTCACCGTGGTGAAGGGCGAAGGATTTACGGCTAAGTTCGACAAGCAAACGGGTTCGCTCGCTGCGCTGACTTATGGTGCCCAAACCATTATTCGCGAAGGCGAAGGTCCGAAACTCGATGCTTTCCGTGCCCCGACAGACAACGATGCCGGTATCGGCTATCCCAACGCCTGGTTCCAGTACGGACTTTACAACCTGCATCACAAGGTGACGGGTGCAAAGACGATTACGAAGAAAGACGGCACCGTGCAGTTGAGCTTCACCGTCGAAAGTCAGGCTCCCGAGGGTTCACGCCAATACTACGGCGATCGCGACCGTACGCCCGAAAAGACGTACAGCTTCGACATCGACAAGAAGAAACTCGGTCCCGACGACTTCAAGTTCACCACGAACCAGATTTACACCGTTTATCCCGACGGTTCGATCGAACTGCAAAGTGCCATTTCGGCCAACCGCGCTTCTGTGGTACTGCCGCGCATCGGTTATGCCTTGCAGTTGCCCGGTGAACTCCACAACTACAACTACTACGGCCGCGGCCCCATCAACAACTACAACGACCGCAAAACGGGCCAGTTCATCGAACTTCACACTTCGACCGTAGCCGACCAGGGCATCATGTTGCCCAAGCCTCAGGCTCAAGGCAACCGCGAAGAAGTGCGTTGGTGCGCACTGACCAACGACCGCGGACAGGGCGTAGTGTTCATTGCCGACAGCACCATGTCAGCCTCTGCGCTGCCCTGGAGCCAACAGGAACTCACACTGGCTGCTCACCCGCACCAGTTGCCCAAATCGAGCGGCACTCACCTGCACCTCGATGCCAAGGTAACGGGTCTGGGCGGTGCAAGCTGCGGACAGGGCGGACCTCTTACCCCCGACCAGACGCTCAGCACCAGCTATCAGTTTGGCTTCATCATCCGTCCCGTCAACATGGGTCGTGCCATGCCTGCCATCATCAACGAAACGGCTAAGGTTTCGGCTTCGGGCGAAAAACCCATCAGCTTCGAACACAGCCGCGTGGGCAAAGTAACGCTCAGCACCGCTGCCAAAGACCGCACCATCATGTACAGCATCAATGGTGCGAAAAAGGGTAAACCCTATACCGGTGCCATCGACCTCCGCGCAGGCGGTACGGTAAAGGCTTGGTACAAGGAGAACCCCGAACTGACTACCGAAATGACTTATGCCCGCATCGAAAGCGTGCCCCTCGAAGTGGCCTTTGCCTCTTCACAGGAACCGGGCAGCGGTGATGCCAAAAACATGGTCGACGGCGATGTCAACTCTATCTGGCACACCATGTACTCTATCACCCTGGCCAAGTATCCCCACTGGGTAGACTTCGACGCCGGTGAACCGAAGAACATGAAGGGCTTTACGCTGCAACCGCGTACCAGCGGCAGCAACGGCTGGATTAAGGACTACGAAATCTACGTGAGCAACGATGGTAAGGAATGGGGCAACCCCATTCACAAAGGCACTTTCGAAAACAATGCCGACCTGAAGCGCGTGATGTTCAGCAAGCCCGTTAAGGCTCGCTTCATCCGCTTGCGTGCGCTCAACGAACAGAGTGGTCAGGACTATGCTTCGGCTGCTGAGTTCTCGCTCATTGCCGACTAACAATTAGTCACTCACATCAAAACCGCTTGTACAGCTATCAGGCTGTGCAGGCGGTTTTTTTGTATGCGTTTTGCATTCACAAATTTCTGAACAAAAGTAAAACCGGAAAGATTGCCTCGTCGTGTGTGTAAGCGCGAAACTTGCGTATGGATGACCGACTTTATGGTACTTTTGAAAACGCTGATTATCAATAGTTCCAAAATTGTTGAAACTAGCTCGGAACTAATTCAAACTAGCTCGGAACTAATTTCAACTAGCTTGGAACTAATTCAAACTAGCTCGGAACTAATTTCGACAATCGCGGAGTATTTCAAGAATAGGCCAACCGGCCACTCAAACAGCCGAAAAACAGTGAAAAAGTGCGGACATTTTTTAATGTAATTTTACACATTACGAAGAATCCCGTTTAACAGTTACCACAGGGAGGTGGCGATTGAAACTGCATGCCTCAGATTTCGGGCGAACCCTAAAATTTGTAAACACACGAATTATGTCTGAAAAAATGCCTAACTTTGCATGCGAAATCAGACAAGAGGACAGATTTGGCTGCTTGCAACCTCTATAAAACAATGCTAAAACTCGCACAGCGGACACGTGCTCCTTCGACTTTACGGGTCAAGGTGGTGCACATTGTGGCCGGCGTTTCCAAACAACGATACGCTGTTGCCCCAACTGCTGACGATGCTAACATGAACAATAGCCGAATCCCACTCTGCCTGTTTCCGCCATGCGAAAGCAGGCTTGTTTTTTTTACGCCGGGCCAACGGGAAAAGCTGTTTCAAGCCTAACACCAAGCCGGGCTAACCCTTACTTATTATTTTTCATTACAAAAACTATGGGATACTTATTCACATCCGAATCGGTGTCGGAAGGACACCCCGACAAGGTGGCAGACCAAATATCTGACGCCGTACTTGACCAGTTGCTGGCTTACGACCCCAACTCAAAAGTAGCTTGCGAAACGCTCGTTACCACCGGACAGGTGGTTGTGGCAGGTGAAGTGAAAAGCGAAGCCTACGTCGACCTGCAGGACGTGGTGCGCAATACCATTGCACGCATCGGATACACCAAAGCTGCTTACAAATTCGAAGCTGAAAGCTGCGGCATTTTCAGTGCCATTCACGAACAGAGCGGCGACATCAACCGAGGCGTTGACCGCAAAGACGCGGCCGACCCTATGGCACAGGGTGCCGGCGACCAGGGCATGATGTTTGGTTATGCCAACAACGAAACCGACAACTACATGCCGTTGCCCCTTTCGCTGGCGCACGACATTGTGTATGTATTGGCCGAAATTCGCCGCGAGGGTAAGGTGATGACTTACCTGCGCCCCGACTCGAAAAGCCAGGTGACGGTGGAATACGACGACAACCATGTGGCACGCCGCATCGACACCATCGTCGTTTCGACGCAACACGACGAATTCATCACTGCCGAACAAGCGGGCTCGCAGGACGAGGCCGACCGTCAGATGGTGGCACAGATTGAAAAGGATGTACGCGAAATTCTGATTCCGCGCGTGGTGGCTGAACGTGTCAATACGCCCGAAATCAAAAAACTCTTCGAAACGAACGACATCAAATACTTTGTGAACCCTACGGGCAAATTCGTTATCGGCGGCCCGCACGGCGATACGGGTTTAACGGGACGCAAAATCATTGTCGACACTTACGGTGGCAAGGGCGCACACGGTGGTGGTGCTTTCTCGGGCAAGGACCCTTCGAAGGTGGACCGCTCAGCGGCTTACGCTGCACGCCACATTGCCAAAAACATGGTGGCTGCCGGTGTGGCCGACGAAATGCTCGTTCAGTTGAGCTATGCCATTGGCGTGGATAAACCCATCTCTATCTTTGTCGATACTTACGGTCGCAGCCACGTGAACCTGACGGATGGCGAAATTGCCGAAAAGGTAAAACAGCTGTTCGACCTTCGTCCGGCTGCCATCGAACGCGATCTGGAACTCCGCAACCCCATTTACGAGGAAACGGCCAGCTATGGCCACATGGGACGCGAACCGCGCCGCGTGACGAAAACCTTCCGTTCGTTTGGCCAACCCGACAAAAAGGTGAACGTCGAATTGTTCACTTGGGAAAAACTCAACATGGTTGAGAAAATCAAGCAGGCTTTCGGTCTGTAATGATTTTGCCGAACTGATATACACACAAAAAAAGCCCCTTATCCATTCCTCTGCCAACGTGGCATGGAAGGGATAAGGGGCTTTTGCTCACTACATAAACTCTGAAACTTTAATACATATACATGAACATTACTGTTTACGCTGCTTCGAGCGGACAACTGCCCGAAGTGTATACCGATGCGGCTCGCGAACTGGGTTCGCTGCTGGCTCAAGGCAACCACACGCTGGTGAACGGTGCCGGACGCACGGGACTCATGGGTGCTTGTGCCGATGCTTGCCTGTGCAAAGGCGGCAAGGCGGTAGGCATTATTCCGCAATTCATGATCGACCAGCAATGGCAGCACACGGGCATGAGCGAACTCATCGTGACGCCCGATATGCACCGCCGCAAAGAGCTGATGGCCGAAATGAGCGATGCTTGCATTGCGCTGCCGGGGGGCGTAGGCACATTGGAGGAATTGCTCGAAATCATCACTTGGAAACAGCTGGGACTGTATCTCAAGCCCATCATCATCCTGAACACCAACGGCTACTTCGATGCCTTGCTCGCACAGTTGCAGCATGCCGTCGACGAACGCTTTATGCGTAGCCAGCACGCTGAAATATGGCGTGTGGCACACACTCCGGCCGAAGCCATCGAACTGGCTCGAACCACTCCGCTATGGGACAAATCGGTGCGCAAATTTGCCGCACTTTAACTTGGTGACTCGCAACGCGAAAACCATACAATAGATTAGCGACATTCGAGGCAAATTTATTTTCCATAAATAGATGTTCCGAATTATTTTTACTTCGATAGCATTATAATAAATAATCGGAAGCACCTACTTATGCAAATAAAGTGGTATCTTCGTGGATAATAAATAGCTGTAAAGTATTTCCCCTTTAAATCCGTATTTACAAATCAATACAGTACTTATCGGTACAACCGTAACGAAAGGAGGCAATCATGTTGTATTTTGCAAATCCCATTTATGACACCGTTTTCAAATATTGGCTTGAAGACGAACGTGTAGTGAAAATCCTGCTTTCTGCCCTGCTCAAAAAAACGGTGGTGGAAGTGGAAATGCGTAAACACGAATATGCTAATGTGTATCGCGACAAAATATCCATGTTTCGCATCGATTTTGCAGCCAAAGTGCGCGAGGAAGATGGTCACACCCACTTGGTACTGATTGAACTGCAAAAAACGTGGCTCGAAACCGAAACGCTCCGCTTCCGTCAATACCTGGGCGCACAATATGCCAACCCGGATAACATGCTGAAGGACAACCATTTGTCGAGCCGTGGCATCCCGATGGTGGCCGTTTATTTGCTCGGACATCGTGTGGGCAACATTGAAGAACCTATTCTTTATGTCAAACATCGCTCGTACGACTACGAAGGCAATGAAGTGACCCAAGGATTGCCCGACCCCTTTGTCGAAAGCCTGACGCACGAAAGCATCATCGTACAAATTCCACGACTGTACAGCCGGGTGAACAACCGCTTGGAAAAAGTGCTAAGCCTATTCGATCAAACGCTTAAAAGCGACGACGACAACCGGGTTATGTATATCGATGAAAGCATTTACCGCGATGACCCGGAAATGATGTGCCTGATCAATCGATTGGTAGCCGCTGCTGCCGATGCACAAGTCAGACAAAACATGAACGTCGAAGAGGAGTTCTTTCAAGCCATTGAAGAACGCGATACACTCATAATGCAACGCGAAGAAGCACTCAAGCAACAAAAGGAACAATTGGCTGAACAAGGACAACAATTGGCTGAACAAGGACAACAGTTGGCTGAACAAGGACAACAGTTGGCTGAGCAAAAGGACCAATTGGCTGAGCAAGGACAACAATTGGCTGAACAAGGACAACAATTGGCTGAACAAGGACAACAGTTGGCTGAACAAGGACAACAATTGGCTGAACAAGGACAACAGTTGGCTGAGAAAGAGGAGCAGTTGGCTGAGAAGGAGCAGCGTTTATCAGAACAACACTCCATCATTGCGTCGTCGGCCCGCCAAATGAAATTAGCCGGAATTCCCATTGAGCAAATTGCAGCGATTACGCATTTATCGCCTGCTGAAATCGAAGTTTTGTAACACACGACCATTTGAGTAAGTAGGTGTTTAGGAATCAATTCAGCAACTGCCACAGCCAAGTGGAGATTCAATGCATGAATTATTTTTAAGCACCTACTTATTGAAGTCGTCTAAACTTTTCTGACGAAGATTTGATTTGGAGATTTATCTC
>LinusII_BA0109CM-p1__coassemble_1492_pt1 | contig 19171 bp, 16 predicted proteins | sample LinusII_BA0109CM-p1__metabat2_low_PE_017 | metagenome-assembled genome bin LinusII_BA0109CM-p1 | reverse complement strand
CGTCGTACCTTACACTCCACGTGGTTTACCGGCTGGATGTGAAGCCTAAGAAGAAAAATATTCAATGAAGTCGTCTGAATTTAGAAGAGATAAATCTCCAAATCAAATCTTAGTCAGAAAAGTTTAGACGATTTCAATAAATAACTAACGCCATGCGCCCCATCAGAGGGTATATAGACGCATACAAAAAAGGCCGTAAGCAGGGAGGAAAGTTCCCTTTGCTTACGGACTTAAATGTTAGGAGGTTGGGCAGAGCCTGTTCAATACCGGCTAATCGGCCTGCCACGTATGCTTCGGAATGAAGCTAAAGCTGTTTGTTTTCCACTTTCATATTTTGCTTTGCATCGTCAAGCAGCCTTTTGCCTTCGGGAGTGAGCAAAGCTGATATTTGGGCGGTGGTGAGCGGAATGCTCACAGCCCCTTCGGCCATGCTGCCGATAAGCCCTTCGTTGAAAACGAACGTAATGCCCTTCGGCGTAATGGTCCATTCGTCGATGCGCGATGCCTCGTTGTAGAACGTGCTGTTTTTAGCCGCAGCCTGCTTGATTTCCTTGTTCACGATTTTCAGCAGCGCGTCGGTGTGGTTGCCAAACAGGTGCTTCAAACTCAGCACTTGCGCGTCCTTGCGCATGAACGTAAGGTAGCGCGAGGCACCATAACCGTGGGCACCCCCTTCGTAAATGTAGAAGGAGTATTTGAACACAATGAGTTCGGGCGAATGCGCGTAGTACTTCAAGCTGACGTCCGATTCGAGCGGCATGCACTCAGTAGCCTCGTATTTATCCTTGTTGATGAACGTAAAGTCGGGGCATTGGTCGTCGTTGGCAAACAGCGGTTGGGCTGTTTCTTTTTTGATAATCTGGTCGATGGTGCCCTGTGCTTTCTTTTCGAACATCCATTTAATGAGCCTTTGCTGCAAGCTGCTCAGGTTTTGGCACGCAGCCACATCCTCGGGCCACTCCAAGTCGAACGATTTGCGGCTACTGATAAAGTCGTCGTAACCCTCAATGCGCTCTTTGGTAATGGCGTACACATCCTTTTTGATATGGCGCATTTCGTCGGTTGTAGCCTCGGTTGCGGTGTCGGCCCGAACCGAATCGGTGGCAGTTTGTTGTATAGAGTCGGTCGCCGGTTGCTGAGGGTCGGATGTGGTTTTCCCCTTGCAGCCCGTCAGCACGGGCAGAAGCAGCATAGGCAGCGAAATAATCCACAATTTAGTCATGCAGTGAAAACGTATTAAAGGTTGAGCAACGATTTGATAGCAAAAAACAGAATCGGCATGAAAAGTGCCGGAAGCAGGTTAATGGTTTTGCAGTCCTTGATGTGAAGCACACCCAAACCCGATGCAGCAATCAGAATGCCGCCGACCAGCGATACCTCGGCAATGAGTTCCTCGGAAATAAACGTGCGCGACAACATGGCAATGCCGTAAATGCTCGACATCCACACCAATACGATGACCGAAGTGATGACCACCCCGAAACCGTAGGACGAAGCCACCACAATCATGGTAACGAGATTGAGCGTGGCAGCAGTCATGAGGTAGGTATCGTCGCCATACAATGCGCTCATCACCGGACCCATCATGGCCAGTGTGCCCACACAGCAAAGCAGTACGGCTGTGGTGATGCCCTGCGAAAGGTTCGAACTCGACATTTTACGCGTGGTCGACTCCATGCGCTGGTCGAGCTTCAACACGGTACCTAACAAACCACCCATCGAAAGACAGAAGATGAAAAGCACGGGGTACTGAGTCTTTTGCATATTTTCAATGGCTACGTTCACACCCAGAACCAGGGCACAAAGTCCCATGGCAGTGTTCAGAACGTTGATGTACTTTTCGCTGATGCTTTTGCGAAATAGGGCGCCGATGGCACTGCCTACTACAACGGCGACGGCATTGATGATAATGGCAAACATACGTGTTTGAGTTGAAAAGGTTAATTGTAAGGTTTTTTAAAAAATGAGCCTATCAGTAACAGACGCAAATTGCCGGCAGTATAGGCACGGCTTCTTTCTATGGGCCGCTCAATGCCGCTTGGGCAAATTCGTTACAGGTTACAACTCTGTTTGTATATGCGAAGTTACACTAAACGCTGAAAAAACCAAAAATATTGGCATCAAAATGAAGCACGAAAGCCGTATTTTCATTTCTGACGACGGCTAAATCCTGACGAAAAGCATGAATGCCGAAAAAATAATCGGTGAAAGTGGTAAAAAATCGATTTAATGCTTAAATTTGCCCCCAACAACTGACGACCGGCTGTCAACTACAGTTTCAAAGCAGAGGGCCGCCAGGGATTACATCATCAATCAAAATAAAAAGTACTATGCAGAATATTGATTGGGCCAATTTGAAGTTTGGCTATATGCCCACCGACTACAACGTTCGCTGCTATTATCGTAACGGTAAATGGGGAGCCATCGAAGTGTCCTCTTCTGAAACCATCAACATACACATGGCAGCCACTGCTTTGCACTATGGACAAGAAGCCTTTGAAGGTCTTAAGGCTTTCCGTTGTCCCGACGGCAAAATCCGCGCTTTCCGCGTTAAAGACAATGCCGAACGTCTGCAAAACACCTGTCGAGGCATCATGATGCCCGAACTCCCCACTGAACTCTTCGAGGAAATGGTGAAGAAAGTGGTGTTGCTCAACGAACGCTTCGTGCCTCCCTACGAAAGCGGTGCATCGCTCTACCTGCGTCCGCTGCTCATCGGTACGGGTGCACAAGTGGGCGTACATCCTGCCGATGAATATCTGTTTGTGATTTTCGTAAGTCCCGTAGGTCCTTACTTCAAGGGCGGTTTCGCTACGAACGATTATGTGATTATCCGCGAATACGACCGTGCCGCTCCGCTCGGTACCGGACAGTATAAGGTGGGTGGTAACTATGCTGCTAGCCTCAAGGCCAACCACATTGCCCACGAAGCTGGCTATGCTTCAGAGTTCTACCTCGATGCACGCGAGAAAAAGTATATCGACGAATGCGGTGCTGCCAACTTCTTCGGTATCAAGGATGGTAAATACATTACGCCGAAATCATCGTCGATTCTGCCCTCAATCACCAACCGCAGCTTGCAGCAGTTGGCCAAAGACCTTGGCTACGAAGTAGAGGTTCGCCCCATTCCCGAAGAAGAACTCGAAACCTTCGAGGAAGCCGGTGCTTGCGGAACGGCTGCCGTAATCAGCCCCATCCGTCGTATCGACGATTTGGAAAACAAGAAGAGCTACGTCATTTCGAAGGACGGTAAGCCCGGACCCATCTCCGAAAAACTCTACAAATTGCTCCGCAACATTCAGTATGGCATCGAACCCGATGCACACGGATGGATCACGGTCATCGAGTAATCACCCAAAACTGAGGCTCAGCACTTCCTGACCTCGAAGGTAATCATAACCCTTTAAGCGCAAAGCGGGAAATGTAAGGCTGCACAGCGAAATTTCAGTATTCCGCTCATGCTCCTTGCATTTCCTGCTCTGCTGTGTTTTAATCAGGCGTTTCAAAATAAGTAGAAATGCCCAGTCGTAATCATTAACTAAACTTCGCATGAAACAATTCGTACGTATATTCCTCGCCCTGTTTATTACCTCGAGCGTGGGATTCGCCATCGTGTCGTGCAACGGCGACAAACAAAAATTGGCCGATAAAGAAAAAGAACTCCAGGAACTCCGCCAGCTTGCCGAACTCGACAAGCGCGAAATGGAAAACCAGTATGCCGAGTTTGCCAGCCAGTATGGCGAACTGAAAAAGAGCGTCAAAGACGATTCGCTCATTACCCGGCTTAACGAAGAGCAGGCACGCGCTGAGGCTTTGCTCAAAGAACTGAAAAATACGAAAGCCAACAGCTCGGCCGAAATTCTGCGTCTGAAAAAAGAACTGGCCACCGTGCGCGCCGTGCTTCGCGACTACATCCGCCAGGTCGATTCGTTGCAGCAGCTGAATCAGGCCCTCATTGGCGAACGCGACCAGGCTTTGGCACAGGCAGCCCGTACGCAGGTGGAGAACACCAACATTCAGGAGCGCAACACGAAGCTCAACGAAAAGGTGGCCATCGCCGCACAGCTCAATGCCACGGGTGTGAACATTTCACCCCTCAAGAAAAACGGTAAAACTGCACGCAAGAGCAAAGACATTGTTCGCTTTGCCGTTACGTTTACCATTACCCGCAACGTAACCGCCTCGGCAGGCAACCGCACCGTGTATGTACGTTTGCTCAAGCCCAACCAGCAGGTGGCCGGACAGGTGGGTAACTTCCAGTACGAAAACCGCTCTATCGGCTACTCTGCAGCCAAAACTGTGGAGTACAACGGACAGGAAACCCACGTAACCGTGTACGTGCCCATTTCTGAATACCTCAGTGCCGGAAATTATTCGGCCTATATCTTTGCTGACGGCCAGATGATTGGTTCAGGCAGTCTGCAAATGAACAAATAATTGGGTACACCCGGTTATGAATCAGGAAATAAGCATAGGCAACCCTACTGTTTGCCAAGATGTACGATAAAACTGCGCCCGCATGTTCGGAACCTACCGACGTGCGGGCGCATTGCATGACATCAGTGCGTCAGAGCCAAGAAATTGCCCCTAAAATTAGCCACAGTGTAACAGAAATGAGATATTGAAGAACAAAAGCCACATAAAGTGCCGCACAAGCATAAAAAACAGTAGGAGTATTTGGCTAAATAAGATGAACTTTTTAAATTTGCGCACAAAATAAAACGTAAGTAAGGTGAAGCACATAGCAAAAAGTATCGGATAAATAGCGAATTGCTTGAAAATATCAGCAAAAAGCACCACTAAAAATGCGGTAAATACCAATTAAAATCCTTATCTTTGCCTTGAAAAAGTCAGAGGTTGCAAAGCGTATTTAGCAATCGGGCTGTAATGAAAGGAAAGTAAAATGCATTCCATACTTACGGATTAACGAATAAATATCTGAAAATCAATAATTTACTTTTTTACAACCAATTAATCTTTACAACATGGCAACTACAAATGCTACTGCACCCAAGGGTGCGCCCAAGAAACAATCTCAGGGTTTCACCGGCATTAAGTCTGGTCTTTCTGTTATTATTGTCTGCGCATTAATCGCAGAAGCTATCTACGTGTTCGGTTTCGGTCACATGAGCAACTTTAAGGGAGCTGAAGGTGCATCTGCAATGTTCTCTTTCTTCTTAGGTGCTGATGAGTCTTACGAACCCGCCAACTTGATGGGTACCGTTTACAAAGGTGGTTTCGTAGTGCCTATCATCTGGACGCTTTTTATCACCGTAGTAGCTCTTTCAATCGAGCGTTTCTTCGCTATCCGCAACGCTTACGGCCGTACCAGCCTCACTAAGTTCGTTGCCGACATCAAGTCAGCTCTCAAAAACAACGATATGGCTAAGGCTCAGCAGCTCTGCGACAAGCAGCGCGGTTCTGTTGCTAACGTAGTAGGTGCTACTTTGAGAAAGTACAAAGAAATGGAAGAAAACACTGTCCTCACGAAGGAACAGAAGATTCTTTCAATCCAGAAGGAACTCGAAGAAGCAACTGCTCTCGAAATGCCTATGATGCAGGAAAACCTTCCTATCATCGGTACTATCGTAACCCTCGGTACTTTGGCCGGTCTGTTCGGTACGGTGCTCGGTATGATCAAGTCGTTCTCGGCAATGGCTAGCGGTGATGGTGGTGCTGACTCTTCAGCTCTGTCAACCGGTATTTCTGAGGCACTTGTAAATACGGCTTCTGGTATCGCAACCGGTGCACTCGCCGTTATTTCTTACAACTACTACACTAACAAGATTGACCGTCTTACCTTCTCTCTCGACGAAGTAGGTTTCACTATCGTAGAAACTTTCTCTGCAACTCACTAATAAGCATATAAAATAAGGTATTTAAGACATGGGACGTTTTAAAATTACAAAACAAGATACGTTCATAGACATGACGCCTATGAGCGATGTCATGGTCCTGCTGCTTACCTTCTTTATGCTTACTGCAACATTTGTCAAAGAAGAACCCATCAAGGTAAATACTCCCGGATCAATTTCGGAAGTGAAAATCCCCGCAAACAACCTGCTGACCATCTTCGTTGAAAAGAATGGCAAGGTGTTTATGACCATGGACTCACCCGAAGGGCTGCGCAAACTCGCCAAGGCGATGAACGAAGCCGGTAAACTGAGTCTCAGTGATGGTGAAGTGGAAGCCTTTTCTCAAGCTCCGACTTTCGGAACCCCGCTCAACGTAATGAAGAGCTGGTTGGCTTCGGATGTGAAGAACGAACTCCTTACAAAGAGTAAAGAAGCAGGCATTCCTTGTGACAGCATAAACAATGAGCTGAAGACTTGGGTAAGTACAGCACGCGAAGCGTGTGGCGAAGGTATGAATATTGCCATCAAGGCCGATAAATCTACTTCCTACGCCGTAATTAAAAGAGTAATGGATTCACTGCGCGAAGTGGATGAGAACCGTTATAATCTCATCACCGCACTTAAAGGCGTAGATGATTAAATTTGAACATTATGGCAAAAAAAGGTGGAAGTAAACAAAAGAAAATGAACTCACGCGTGGACTTCACGCCGATGGTGGATATGATCATGCTTCTCGTGACGTTCTTTATGCTTTGTACGACGCTGCTTAAACCGCAGACCATGCAAATCAATATGCCTTCGGATAAGGAGGACATTAAAGACGAAAACAGAAGCCAAATCGCTGCCTCTAAGGCAATTACCATCCTCATTGACGAGAATAACACGATTTACTACTTTAAGGGTAAACCCGACGGTGGTACCGACATCCCCGATGAAGGTAAGCTCTTCAAATCAGCATACGGAAAGAATGGTATTCGCAAGGTGCTCCTTGAATCGAACCCCCAGGCTCTCCGCGAAGTTGAAAAGCTTAAGGCTGAGTTCGCTAAGAAGAGAACATCTAATGTACAGGAAGAACAAAAGCTGAAGAATGATTATAAGGAACGCCTTAACAAAATCAAGAATGCCGAATATACTCCGAACGTGATTATCAAGGCTTCTGATAAGGCTACTTATGACAACCTCATCCAAGTTCTCGATGAAATGCAGATTTGCAGCATTGGACGTTATGTGATTGATAAGTTCGCTGATGGCGACAAAGCCAAAATTGAGGCTTTGAAAAATGGCACGGCGCAGTAATAACTATAAGTGAAGTATAAACTAATATGTCTAAAGTAGATTTGGCATCACAGGCGTGGTGCGACATGGTATTCGAAGGACGTAATAAAGAGTACGGAGCTTATCGTCATCGCGCTAACAAGGGTAAATTCCAACTCCGTGCCATTATTATCGTTGTCATTGCCATTATCGCTATCGTTGCCTTTATCTTCGCTAAGTCGGCTGTTGAAGCCGCTATCGAGAAGAATAAAGACTTGGCTGGCGAAACGGTAACTGAAATTCAGGAACTCAAGAAAGAAGAACCTAAAAAGGAAGTCAAGAAGCAAGAACCCAAACTCGAATACGAAAAACCCATCCAAAAGGTGGCCGTTAAGTCGTCTATCCAGTTTACTGTTCCTAAAATCGTCGACGACGCTAATGTCGACCACTCTAAGGAACTGAAAACGCAGGATGAATTGACGAAGAGTAAGTTCGCTATCGCTTCGCAAGACTACGTGAACGAAACCGGTGGTACCGGTATCAACATCGACGACTTGAAGGAAAACCAGCAGGCCGGCGGTACTACGGTTCCTCCCAAGGAACCCGAAGTGGTTGATAACGCCATCGTTGAAGTTCCCGCTACCTATCCCGGTGGTGAAGAAGCTCTTCTGGCATTCGTGTCGAAGAACCTCGTTTATCCTGCCATCGCTCAGGAACAGGAACTCCAGGGTACTGTAGTACTTCGTTTCAAGGTTGACGTTGACGGTTCGGTAAGCGCTGTGAAGATCGAGAAATCGCTCTCTCGCGAGTGCGATGAAGCTGCTGCCGCTGTGGTACGCAAACTCCGTCGTTTCGTTCCCGCCAAACAGCAGGGTCACCCTGTTCCCGTTTGGTTCCGTCTTCCCATCCGCTTCAGAATTCAGTAATCAATCGAACGATTATACTTAATTACTTTACGGGCAATAAAGGCTTCGGCTTTTATTGCCCGTTTTGTTGCTTGTTATTATCGGAGTTTTTATAACTTTGCAAAAGCGAAGATAGATTTCAATAAAGTATTCTATCACTTCAACTTTAGTCAATCCTGTATAAATAACTATTGTGATGAAGAAAAATTATTTTTCGTTAGCAGCCACTTTACTATGCAGTTTGCTGTTTGTGGCATGCGGCAATCAAAAGCCCAAATCAAACTGGATGGCCGATGACGATGTACGCGTTGCCATCGACGAAACTTTCCAGCCCATCATGGATAATTTGGTGCAAACCTTTGGCATGGCCAATGTCGAAGCTAACATGAAACCTGTGTATGTTAGCGAGGATTCAGCCCTGCGCATGCTCGTGAACGACAGTATCCGTTGCTGTATCGCAACGCGCAAACTCAGCGATCGCGAAAAAACTGTGGTCAAGGGACATAACCTGGGTTTGAAGCAGGCACTTATTGCCACCGATGCCATTGCACTCATCGTTAACAAGGAAAATACGGATTCGCTCATCAGCCTCGAAGAAATCAAAGGCATTGTCAGCGGAAAAATTACCCGTTGGGAACAGCTGAAGCACCACACGCGCAGCGGTGAACTCAAGCTCCTTTTCGATAATTCAGGTTCAAGCACCGTGCGTTTCATGAAAGACTCCCTTTGCGGTGGCAAGGATATTCAGGGTAATGTCTACGCGTCGGAGGGTAAAACCAATGAGTCGGTTATCGAAATGGTGAAAGCTGACCCTACGATTATTGGTGTAATCGGTACCAACTGGCTTAAAGGCAATTCGGAAACCGCCCTTGCCGATTTTAGCAAACTCGATATCAACGTGATGCGTGTGTCGCGTAACCCCGATACCTATGCCAAGTACGTTCGCCCGTATCAATATTACATTGCCACTGGCGACTATCCCTTGCTGCGTTCCGTGTACATCATCACTACCGACCCCCGTACCCAGTCGCTCGTACGCAACTTCTTCTTCTTTGCCAAAGGACAGAAAGGACAGACCATCATTTGCAACAATTCGCAGTTGCTGCCCATCACTCCCGTACAGGTAAAGAAGGTGGATGTCAACGAGTAAGCACCTGCTGCCCATCACTCCCGTACAGGTAAAGAAGGTAGATGTCAACGAGTAAGCACCTGATGCGTTCCGTATGCACAGCGTTTCGAAGTAGGGTAGAAGTTACACAATGCTTCGCCCAATTTCATGTCGGTGCATCTGCCAAATTCGCCTGAAATGCAGCAATTTTGTCATCAAAATGCCACAAATTCATTTGTATTTACCAAATTGCCCGACGTTGTGCGCATTTTTGCAAATAAATAATCGATTTTGCTGCGCAAAGTCTTGATAAATTGTTATATTTGCAAACAAATTGTCGGAAACTAAGCGTCCGACAGTGCAGGGACAAAATTCAGAGAGGATAAGCATCCTCGGTAGACATTACATCTCCAATAACGAACACAACCAAAACAGATATGAAGAAGAACTTTTTTCGCGTATTAGCCTTTTCAGCCCTCTTCGCTTTGGGCTTGAACACTGCAACGGCTCAAAGAAGCTATGAATGCCCTCCTTTGAATGCCGAGTATCAGACCATGGCCGATGAGGTTATCAACCTCAGCATGGAGGACCCCGATAAAGCCAACAAAACCTTCATGAAGTTGGCTAAGAAAATCCGCAACAATAAGGAAGACCTTGTTGCTGTAGGTACTTATTTCCTTGAAAAGAACAACTATCCCGCAGCCAGCATGTGTGCTGACTACGTGTACAAGGCAGAGCCTACTTACATTCCCGGTTTGATGTTCTCTGGCGAAGTGTTCATGAAGGCCCAGAAGTGGGGACAGGCAGGTATGCGTTTCGACGAAGTGCTTGCAATCGACCCCGCCAATGTTCCCGCTTTGAAGCGTAACGCTTTCGTTTACAAAAACGTAAACCCCCACGTAGCTATCGAAGCTCTTGAAAAAATCAAGGCTGCTGACCCTAGCTACTACGATGCTGACAAGGACCTCGGCGACATCTACTATAAGCTCAGCCAGTACGATGACGCTGTGAAAGCTTACGAAACTTACTACAAGGCTGCCCCCAAGGATGCTAACCTTGACATTCGTTCGTGCGAAAACTTCCTCCAGTCGCTCTATTCGCAGGCTAACTTTGCCCGTATCATTGAAGTAACTACTGAAGTGCTTCCCCTCGCGCCCAAAGATATGGTTATCCGTCGTATGGACTTCTTTGCCAAAGTAAACAAGATTGGCGAAGCTATGGACTACGATGCAGCTATCAAAACGGCTGAAGAAGCTTCGGCTTACCTCAGCGATCCTGAATACGCTGACAGCAACTACATTTCGGTAGACTACGAATATGCTGCTGCTTTGGCTAAGGAAAAGCAGGATTTCCCCGCTGCTATCACGGCTTACGAAAAAGCTTTGGCTAAGGACCCCTCTAAGCTCAACAACTACAAGGAGTTGGCTAAACTTTATAGCCGCGACGGTAAGGGCGAACAAGCCATTGCTACTTACAAAAACTATATGGAAAAGAAGGGCGACAAGGTTGACATTACCGACTACTTCGGTTTGGGTATGGAATACCTCAAGGTGAGCCGTATTGAACAGGATCCCACCAAGAAGGCTGAACTCATCGCTGCCGGTGATGCTGCTTTCAACAAGGTGCTCGAACAGGAGCCTACTTACTACAAGGCTGTGATGCAGCAGGCTGCTCTTCACATCGTTGACCCCAAGGCGGCTGAGGACGAACCTAAGGCTCTCTACGAAAAGGCACTCGGCATGATGCCTGCTACCGGCGATGGTAAGTCGAGCGAAGAGGATGTACTTGCTGCTAATCCCTTCCGTCACCTCGCTGCTCAGTATCTTGCTTTCTACTACTCACAGAAGGAGGATTTCGATACCTGCCGTAAGTATGTTGACATGATGCTTCAGGCTGATCCTGAAAGTGCAAATGCCAAGACTTTCGACGAAGCACTTAAGAGCATGGGTAAGTAATCCATAATCTCTGTTGGAAAATAGCTAAACATAACGCTCCTGTGATTCCGCTGGTGAATTGCAGGAGCTTTTTTTACCTTACTGCAAGAGTGGTTCACTGTGAGTGTGGCAAAGACTCGGTAGAAATTGTGGCCCAGACGCAAAAGCGTGTGGTAAAACTCAACAATGCCTGTCTGAAACACATTCGCGTGGTTGAGTTTTACTCTCCGCTTTTTTGTTAGAAGATTGATAGAACTGTGACAAATGTGCAAAAAGGTATAGAAAATACAACATTTTAAATAGAAAAAGCATGAAAATTTTGCAGTTCTTTCAAAAACGTATAACTTTGCATGAGGAAAAAGTAGTTACAGCAGAGGGGTAAATCTCAGGATATGTTTTTATAGAACCCCCTATTGCAATAAACTTTTAAGTACAGTTTTTTATCCCCTGATAATCAGTATAATATACACAGTATTTTCACATGGATTTTTCATGGATTCTTCATGGATTTTTCATGGATTTTCAGGTATTAGGAATTGGTACATTTGCTTTCCCGTAAATTCATACATCTAACTCAAATACGCTATTTTATGAAATTGGTAAAATGTTTTGCCTTTGCATTTGCAGCCATGCTCACTTTGGGCACCAGCATTGCAAACGCTCAGTCTTTGTCGCCCACGACTAAGTGGCATTGGGACAAAGGTACGATTGTAGTTGACACCCCCGAACGTCCTGCCGGACAGCAAGATGTGCTGAACCTCACCGCTCCGAAAATTCAGAATGTTCGTGTAGCTTTCGTAGGTTTGGGTATGCGTGGCCCCGGCGCCGTTGAGCGTTTCTGCCACATTCCCGGTGTGCAAATCGTAGCACTTTGCGACTACGTTCCCGAACGTGCCGAAGCTTGCCAAAAGTACTTGCAGAAAGCCGGTTTGGCTCCTGCTGCTATCTACTCAGGCGAAAAGGGTTATGAAGAACTCTGCAAGCGCAGCGACATTGACCTTGTTTATGTAGCTACCGACTGGGATCACCACGTACCCGTGGCTAAGTGCGCCCTTGAAAATGGCAAGCACACTGCTATCGAAGTACCTTCTGCTATGAACTTGCAGGAGTGCTGGGACCTCATCAACCTTTCTGAAAAGAACCGCAAGCACTGTATGATTCTTGAAAACTGCTGCTACGACTGGTTCGAAATGAATACCCTCAACATGGCACAGCACGGTGTGTTCGGTGAAGTAATCCGCGCACAGGGTGCTTACATCCACAACCTCGACGACTTCTGGGATTACTACTGGAAGAACCCCAATGGTTCTGACCCCGGTAAACTCGGTTGGCGTATGAAGTACAACATGGAAAACCGTGGTGACGTTTACGCTACCCACGGCCTTGGCCCCGTTGCTCAGGCTCTCGACATTCACCGTGGTGACCGCATGACTACGCTCGTAGCCATGGATACCAAGAGCTTCCACGGCAAGGAATATGTAGAAAAGAAAACCGGCAAGGAGTGCAAGGAATTCCGCAATGGTGACCACACCACGACGCTTATCCGTACCGCTAACGGTAAGGTAATCGAAATCCAGCACAACGTAATGACTCCCCAGCCCTACAACCGTTTGTATCAGCTCACCGGTACCAAGGGTTTTGCCAACAAGTATCCTACCGAAGGTTACGCTGTAGACGCTAAGCAGCTCGCTGCTACCGGTCACCAGCCTAAGGTAGACAACCTCAGCTCTCACGGCTTTATGCCCGATGCTGAAAAGCAGGCTCTCGAAGCTCAGTACCAGCACCCCATCCTGAAGAAGTACGGTGCCATGGCTAAGGAAGTAGGTGGTCACGGTGGTATGGACTTCATCATGGATGCCCGTATGGTTTACTGCTTGCAGAACGGTCTTCCCCTCGATATGGACGTATACGACTTGGCAGAATGGTGCTCTTTGGCAGAACTCGGTGCCCTTTCAATGGACAACAACTGCGCTTCAGTTGCATTCCCCGACTTTACTCGTGGCAACTGGAACAAGGTAAAGGGTTACAAGCACGCTTACGCTCCCGAAGCTGAAGAAAAGGCTGTTGAAGAAGCTGCTAAGGCTTTCACTGCTGCTCAGAAGGAAGCTACTGCTAAGCAGAACCTCTGGTCGCTCTACGACGCTGTAAAGCAGGCTAAGGATGCTAAGGCTAAGGCTAAGGCTCAGAAGGCTTACGACAAGGCTGCTGCTAAGGCAAATGCTGCTGTTGCTAAGGCTCTGAAGAAGTAATTATTAGCTTAATCATATAAAAAAGGCTCACACTGCAAATAAGTGTGAGCCTTTTTTCATAGGCTTTTTTCTAAGGGGAGCAATGTGTGTGGCAATTCCGTTATGTGCTAGGTCAATTATCAGAAATGCCCAACTAAATACAAGTTAATATTGTATGCGCTTTCCTATAATTATTTTGATATATAAGCCCCAGAAACTACTAAATGGCGGTTACAACTTTATATAACAGAGTGAGAAATATATTTTAAAGTACTATTGAGTATAAACGCAAAGATGCCGAAGCACAGAATCATGCTTCGGCATCTTTTTAGTTATTTATAAGGTCTGTATGTATTACATACGTTCGTGGAACGAGCGTGAAATAACTTCGAGCTGGTGTTCGCGTGAGAGTTTCACGAAGTTCACAGCGTAACCGCTGACACGGATAGTAAGCTGCGGGTACTTTTCGGGATGCTCCATAGCGTCCTCAAGCATTTCGCGGTTCAGCACGTTCACGTTCAGGTGGTGTGCACCCTTCGTGAAGTAACCGTCCATCATCGTTACGAGGTTTTCAACACGTTCTTCAGGCGTAGGACCGAGGCTCTTCGGCACGATGCTGAAGGTGTTAGAAATACCATCCTGAGAGTCGCGGTAGCGCAGTTTGGCAACCGAAGCCAAAGAAGCTACAGCACCGCTCTTATCGCGTCCGTGCATGGGGTTAGCACCCGGAGCGAAAGCAACACCAGCCTCACGGCCGTCGGGCGTAGCACCCGTCTTCTTACCATACATCACGTTCGAAGTGATGGTGAGGAGTGAAAGCGTAGGACGTGCATTCTTGTAAACGGGCAATTTCTTCAGTTCTTCGCTAAAGAAGTAAACCAAGTCAACACCAAGGTGGTCAACACGGTCATCGTTGTTACCGAAGCAGGGGAATTCACCCTGAATGTCGAAGCTTTCGGTCAAGCCGATTTCGTTACGCTTAGCAGTAACCTGAGCATACTTGATAGCAGAGAGTGAGTCGATAGCAATAGACAAACCGGCAGCACCGTAAGCCAAGTTGATGCGCGGGTCAGTATCGATGAAGGCCATCTGAGCCTTTTCGTAGTAATACTTATCGTGCATGTAGTGGATGATGTTCATTGCATCGTTGTAAACGCGAGCAATCTGCGTGAGCACCATCTTGTAGTTCTTCATTACCTCTTCGAAGTTCAACTTGTCAGAAGTCAATACGGGGATACCTTCAACCATGACCGTACCCGTCTTTTCGCAGCGACCACCGTTGATGGCGAGCAAGAGTGCCTTAGCCAAGTTGCAGCGAGCACCGAAGAACTGAATCTGGCGGCCGATATCCTGGTAAGATACGCAGCAAGCAATTCCGTAGTCGTCAGAACCACGTACTTCGCGCATGAGGGTATCGTTTTCGTACTGGATTGACGAAGTGTCAACGCTAACTTGTGCGCAGAACTTCTTGAAACCTTCGGGCAACTCGGGGCTCCAGAGCACGGTGAGGTTGGGCTCGGGTGAGGGACCGAGGTTGTAAAGCGTTTGGAGGAAACGGAATGAAGTCTTCGTTACCTTCGTGCGGCCATCGTTGAAGCGGCCACCGATAGATTCGGTTACCCAAGTGGGGTCGCCAGCAAAGATTTCGTTGTAAGAATCCATACGCAAGTGGCGAACCATACGCAACTTCATTACGAATTGGTCAATGAGTTCCTGAGCGAAAGTTTCGTCGATGAGGTTGTGCTTCAAATCGTGTTCGATGTAGATATCGAGGAACGACGAAACGTTACCGAGCGACATAGCAGCACCGTCCTGTTCCTTAACGGCAGCGAGGTAAGCCATGTAAACCCACTGAACAGCCTCCTGAGCGTTCTGAGCCGGACGAGAGAGTTCAAGGCCATAGTATTCGCCCATGATCTTCATTTCGTTCAGCGCCTTGATTTGCTCAGCCACTTCTTCGCGCAGACGGATTTGCGATTCAGTCATCGGGCTGGTCAAACCTTTGAGGTCAGCCTTCTTAGCTTCGATGATGCGGTCCAAACCGTAGAGTGCCAAACGGCGGTAGTCACCGATGATACGTCCACGAGCGTAGTTATCGGGCAAACCGGTGAGGAAGCCCAATGAACGGAAACGGCGGATTTCTTCAGTGTAAACGTCGAACACACCGTCGTTATGCGTTTTGCGGTAGTGCGTAAAGATGTCCTTTACCTTGGGGTTAACCTCGGTGCCCTGCTGTGCGCAAGCTTTTTCAACCACCTTGATACCACCAAAAGGCTTGATGGCACGGCGAAGCAGTTCATCGGTCTGCAAACCAACGATTAACTCGCTATCTTTGTCGATATAGCCGGCCTTGTGCGATGAAATGGTCGATACCGTGTTGGGGTCGTATGAGCGTACGCCACCATTGGCACGTTCTTCTTCCAGCGCTTGCAAGCAGATGTTCCAGAGCTTGCGGGTGCGGTCGGTCGGGCCGACGAGGAAGGAAGCATCGCCTTCATACGGGGTAATGTTGCAACGAACGAAGTCCGTTACGTTAATTTGCTCTTTCCAGGGTCCTTCGATAAAGTTCATTGTAATGATAAGGATTAAGGATTAAGAATTGAAGTTACAAACACGCATCGGACTGCTTATAGCCATCGTCGTCGGTGAGTGTTTGTATCTTGTTTATTTCATAATAGGATGCGAGGCAAAACGTGCTTTTCTGCGTTAGATATGACAAGATATTAAAGTGCAGAAAGTAACAGAGTTGTCAAAAAAGCGTTAATCGAATTGGTTCTGTTTGCTTGTTTTGCTGCTTTACAAGTGCAAAAATAGGTATTTATTACGGATTGAGCAACATTCTAAGAAATTATTATTAACCCTTTTGTAATTATTACAATTCTTGCTTTGTCGACTTGTCATATTCGTACGCTTTGCCCACATTTTAGCAGACTGTGCAATTTTAAAGCCAAGTAACAGCATATTTTTTTGCCATCTAATTTAGTAAGTAGGTGTTCATAATTATTTTTACATTTGCATTGCGTTATTATGCCGTAGCTGCTTGTTCTGCACTCAGGAGCATAGCGGGCTATGTGACTGAGTGCAGGGCAAACAAATGCGGTGCAAGAACGTAATGCAAAGTAAAAATACTTCGATAGAATTATATAAAATAATTTTGAACACCTACTTATATAGGTGTAGTTTGTTCCTTCTATTTTTGTGTGTAGCAATGAAATGTCGTTAATCATTTATAATTGGGGACAGAATTGGTAAATAGGTATTTAACGGGTTTGATTTTAATTTTTTGTATATTTCTTCATTGTGTCATTGGAAATTCTTAATTTTGAATATCACTTGAGAAAGCATTAAGATTTTACTCATTTTTCCTTAAATCCTTAATAAGTAATGTATTCAAAATTAGTTGTCACTCCTTTTGTCGCCTTGGCGTTGGCAGGAAGTATGCAAGCTCAGCGAACAGAACAGCCTAATATCATTCTGTTTTTAGTGGACGATATGGGTTGGCAAGAAACATCTGTTCCTTTTCATCTAGAAGAAACAGCATTGAATCATCGTTATCGTACGCCCAATATGGAGCGTATGGCTCGGTTGGGAGTTAAGTTTACCCAAGCCTATGCATGTGCAATTTCCTCGCCTTCACGTTGTAGTCTGATGACAGGTATGAATGCCGCGCGTCATCGCGTAACGAATTGGACGCTTCGATATAATCAAAAAACCGATGCAAAGGGTGGTTCGCTTGACTTACCTGATTGGAATTTCAATGGATTGCAGCCCGACACCGTAACAGCTGCGCACGATTTGACAAATACGGTATTGGCCACAGCTTTACCCGAGGTGCTCAAGCGCGCCGGATATTACACCATTCACTGTGGCAAAGCCCATTTTGGAGCCATGGGTACAGCCGGCGAAAATCCGCTTGCTTTTGGTTTTGATGTAAATATTGGTGGCGGAGCCAACGGAGCACCGGGCAGTTATTTGGCACAGAATGAATATGGCCAGGGCGATTTTCATGTGCAGGGGCTTGAAGAATATTATGCCAAAGGTACTTTCCTAACTGAGGCTTTGACCATTGAAGCACTCAAAGCGGTGCAGAAGCCTGTGGCTGAGGGTAAGCCATTTTATCTTTATATGTCGCACTATGCCATTCACTCACCCTACGATGCTGATCCGCGTTTCACGTCGAATTATCGTGATGCCGACGGGCAGGGAGTTTATGACGAGCAGTTAAGCAAACGCCTGAACAATGCAGAAGTAAACCATGCTGCTTTAGTAGAAGGTATGGACGAAAGTTTGGGCAGATTGCTTGATTGGCTTGACCAAAACCCCAAGGTGGCGCAGAATACCATCGTACTTTTTATGTCAGATAATGGCGGACAGGCCGTGGGGGTGCGACAGGGACGAGCTGATTATGATCAAAATTTCCCGGCACGAGCTGGAAAGGGTTCGTCGTATTTAGGCGGTGTTCGTGAACCCATGATGGTGTATTGGCCCGGTGTGGTTCAAGGAGGCACTACGAATAGTAATGTGGTGATGATTGAAGATTTTTTCCCGACCATTGCCGAAATGGCCGGTGCAGATGTATCAGCATGTTCACAAACCATCGACGGGAAAAGTTTTGCAGGCTTGTTGCGCGACAAAGATTTACAGCGTAATCGCACATTGATTTGGCACTTTCCCAATCTTTGGGGCGAAAGTCAGAACCGTGCTGAGGGATATGGAGCTTATTCTGCCATATTGCGCGATAATTATCACCTAATTTACTTTTGGGAAACACAGGAACGTCGACTTTACGATGTAAGTAAGGATGTGGCTGAACGTCATAACTTAGCCGATGAAATGCCGGAACTTACTTTGCAACTTGCTGCTGAACTGACCGATTCACTCATTAGTTATGGTGCTCAACGCCCCACACTCAAAGCTACGGGAATACAAGTTCCATGGCCTGTTGATGGACAGCTGATACCCAGCGTTGGCGATGTTGTTTCGCCAATGAAAACGGGGGCTTTTATTTTTAGTACCGAGGACATGCGCCATTATTATCGTATTGCCGACAATCGTCCGTCGGCTGCAGGTGGTCCATTTTACTGGACAATGGGAAGTCATAATGGTTACAAGGCATTGCAGTGTAACAATCGTAAATTCACGGCAGACAACGAACGCAAACAGCAACTTTTTTACATGTTGCCGGGAAAGGACGACAAACATTTTCGCTTGTTTACTTACGATGGACAACCAATAGATTATGTTGATGGTTTGACTGGTGGCACATGGAATGGTGGAAATGTGGGTAATGCACTCAAAACGCCTTTTTTGCAATACGGAACAGAGGAGTCCGGCCAATTTCAAATTGTGAAGTCAGATAATAATGAACTTTATGGATTTTCGGCCGATGGGCAACTCTTGAACGACCGTGGCACAGCCAATGGGGCTGCAGCCAATATGAAATGGGTTATCAATACTTATGCCGGAAATAGTGTGAAAGATGCAGGAAGCGTTTACCGTTTCATTTCCGAGGGAAGCGAATCAACAGGCATTAACAGCCTGACCTCTAAGGACAATCTGTCTGTGAAGGCTTTTTCGCGTTACGAATTATCTCAACTCAAGGAAGCAAAGGTTTATTCGCTTGACGGAAAAAAGGTACATAATGTGTACCGTGCTGATAGTGGCGTGTATGCGGTAAAATACAAAGCCACAACAATGATGGTTTACTTACATGATTAGCTCCTACTTTCGTACTTCGACACAAACTCATTAGTTTATAATTCAGAAAAACAGCTGTAAGCGCCCGTATGCGGGTTAGCTTGCAGCTGTTTTTCTGAGTTTAAATGTCGGAAAGTAAGTAGGTGTTCAAAATTATTTTTACATTTGAATTGCGTTATTGTGCCGTAGT
>LinusII_BA0109CM-p1__coassemble_1381_pt1 | contig 21686 bp, 15 predicted proteins | sample LinusII_BA0109CM-p1__metabat2_low_PE_017 | metagenome-assembled genome bin LinusII_BA0109CM-p1 | reverse complement strand
GGCACAACCTGTGTCGAAACGCAAACGTCGCCGTCGCCGTCCGCGCAAAAAACATACCGGCGACGCACCGGCTGAATCTGCTGCCCAATAACCAGCCCAATCACGAGCCAGGGCAGCCCCCGTAGTAGCCCGGTCATTTGCAAACAGTAACCCGAAGAATTATGCACCCTTTAGCCGATTTTAAGTACTGTCCGCAGTGCGGAAATGCCCATTTCCGCGAAAACGATGCCTACAGCAAACGCTGTATGCAGTGCGGCTTTGTGTATTATGCCAATGCAGCCGCAGCAACCGTAGCCATTATTCTCAACGAACAAGGCGAGTTGCTCTGCGTGGTGCGCGACCGTCAGCCGGCCAAAGGAACGCTCGATTTGCCGGGTGGCTTTGTCGACCCCGGAGAAAGCATCACCCAAGGGTTGGTGCGCGAGGTGCAGGAAGAAGTAGGAGCCGAAGTAGTGGCCTATGAATTTCTGTTTTCCTTTCCCAACACCTATCCCTTCTGTGGTCATGTGGTTCACACGTCCGATGCTTTTTTCCTGTGTCGCGTAGCCAGTTTGCAAAGCATTTCCGCCCGCGACGATGCCACCAACGCCCAATGGATACCCCTTTCCGAAGTCGACCCCACACGCTTCGGCTTGGCCTCCATTCGCCAGGGCGTCGAACGCTTTCTGGCCATGCAGCAAGGCGGCGGTTACTAAAGCCCGTGACACGCTCCCTGTTCTGATTTTTGTTTTTCGACAGCGAGTTGCAAAAATCAAACAGCATATTCAAACAGATACAAAAAACGCACCTTCAGCAGGACAAAAACCCTGCGGAAGGTGCGTTTTTTTTGTGAGAATAATTAAATTTGCGTGCATGAATAATCCCCTAAACCTTATTCAAAGTGTATGGCGCTTTTATCGCGACGGATTTCGCGCCATGACCTGGGGGCGCACGCTATGGATTTTGATACTCATCAAGCTGTTTGTGATGTTTGCCATATTGCGGCTGTTCTTTTTTCAGCCCCAGTTAGGCGGCCTCACCGACGAACAGAAAAGCGAAACCGTAGGAGCCGAACTGCTGCGTTAATCAGGCCGTTCGCTTGCCCGTAAATCCCCCATTTCTCGAACCCCTTAAATCCTTATTTTCAGTATGCAGTTACTCAGCATTCTCGATCCCGCAACCATCGACTGGTCGCGCGCGCAGTTTGCGCTCACAGCCTGCTATCACTGGCTGTTTGTGCCCCTTACGTTGGGGCTGGCCCTCATTATGGGTATCATGGAAACCCTTTACTATGTGAAGGGAGATGAATTTTGGAAACGTACCGCCCAGTTCTGGATGAAACTCTTCGGCATTAACTTTGCCGTAGGCGTAGCCACCGGCTTGATTCTTGAATTCGAGTTCGGAACCAACTGGAGCAACTATTCCTGGTTCGTGGGCGACATCTTCGGTGCCCCCCTTGCCATCGAAGGCATCCTCGCCTTCTTCATGGAAGCCACCTTTATTGCCGTCATGTTCTTTGGCTGGCAAAAAGTAAGTCGCGGTTTCCACCTCGCCTCAACTTGGCTCACCGGCATCGGTGCCACCATTTCAGCCTGGTGGATTCTGGTGGCCAACGCCTGGATGCAGCACCCCGTCGGCATGGAGTTCAACCCCGTGACCGTGCGCAACGAAATGGTCGATTTCATGGCCGTAGCCTTTTCGCCCACAGCCGTAGTCAAGTTCTTCCATACCGTGTCGAGCGGCTGGATGACCGGAGCCGTATTTGTGGTCGGCGTAAGCTGCTGGTTCCTGCTCAAAAAACGCAATCAGCGCATGGCCCTTGCCTCGATTAAGGTGGCCAGCATTACCGGCCTTTTCGCCACCCTCGTCGTAATGGGAACCGGCGACAAGAGCGGTGTGAACATTGCCCGCGAACAGCCCATGAAACTCGCTGCAGCCGAAGGTTTGCACGAAGGCGGACAGCGCGCCCCCTTCTCCATTGTGCCCGGTATTGAAGTGCCCGGTGTACTCTCTGTACTCGCTACACACGACATCGACGGCTATGTGCCCGGCATTGACAACCTGCTCAACGGCTACACCCACCCCGACGGCACCGTACACCCCTCGGCCGACGAAAAAATAGCCCGTGGACGCAAGGCGATTGCCGCCTTTGCCGACTTCCGCGCCCATCACCAGTCGAACCCCGAACAAGCCGCCAAGGCACGCGCCGAACTTGAGGAACACATGCCCTATTTCGGCTACGGCTATTTGAAGTCGAAGGAAGAACTCGTGCCCCCCGTACCCATGGTCTACTGGAGTTTCCGCCTCATGGTAGGGCTCGGCAGTTTCCTCTTCCTCTTCCTCATCGTGGCCTGGTGGATGCAGCACCGCGGCACCCTCGAACGCACTCGCTGGATGCACTGGCTGGGCATAGCCGCCGTGCCCATGGTTTATGTAGCCGGACAAGCCGGATGGATTGTAGCCGAAGTAGGCCGTCAGCCCTGGGCCATTCAGGACCTGCTCCCCGTTGGAGCTGCCGTGTCGCAGTTGTCGCCCACCAGCGTCATGACCACCTTCTTCCTCTTCCTCATCATCTTTACCGTGCTCCTTGTGGCCGAAGTGCGCATTATGACTCGCGCCATTAGCAAACACGAAGCCTAACATTCCCCCAACCCCTATTCACCGAAATTACATGATAACCTATACATTCCTTCAGCAATACTGGTGGTTCTTAGTGTCGTTATTGGGCGGTCTGCTCGTGTTCCTCATGTTTGTTCAGGGCGCCAATAACCTGATATTCCAAGTGGGACGCGACGAAACCGAACGTACCATGATTGTCAATTCCACCGGACGTAAGTGGGAATTCACCTTTACCACCCTCGTCACCTTTGGCGGAGCCTTTTTCGCCTCCTTCCCCCTGTTCTACAGCACCAGCTTCGGCGGTGCCTACTGGGTGTGGATGCTGCTGCTTGTCAGTTTTGTGCTGCAAGCCGTGGCCTACGAATTTCAGTCGAAAAGCGGCAATGTGCTCGGTCGCACCGCGTATCGCGCTTTCCTCGTGTTCAACGGATTTGTCGGCCCCTTCGTGTTGGGAGCCGCTGTCGGCACCTTCTTCACCGGTGCCGAATTTGTGGTGAACCGCGAAGCCATGGCCTCGGCCGATGTGCAAAGTTTTTCGCCTGTTATCAGCACCTGGGCCAATGCCTGGCACGGCCTTGAAGCCCTTGGCAACGTATGGAACCTCGTATTAGGTCTTGCCGTCTTTTTCCTTTCGCGCATACTCGGCAGTCTGTATCTCATCAACAATATCAACGACGACAGCCTGCGCCAGCGTTTGCGCCGCATGATCATGGTCGACACCGTGCCCTTCCTCCTCCTTTTCCTCGCCTTTGTCGGCTATCTGCTCACCGCCACCGGTTTGACCTACGATCCCGCCACCAGCCAGTTTGCCCCCGAAAGCGGCAAATACCTGCATAATCTGCTGGCCCTGCCCTGGGTATTGGCGCTGTTCCTGCTCGGCGTAGTGTTAGTGCTCACCGGCATTGTCCGCACCCTGCTGTCGGCCACCCATGTGCGCGGCATTTGGTTTACCGGTGCAGGCACCGTGTTCACCGTGTTGGCCCTGCTGCTTTGCGCCGGTCTGAACCACACGGCCTACTATCCCTCGCTTGCCGACCCCCAGTCATCGCTCTGTTTGGCCAATAGCTGCTCCAGCGAATTTACGCTCAGCACCATGGCCGCCGTCAGCCTGATTATCCCCTTTGTACTGGCCTACATTGTGTATGCGTGGCGTGCCATCGACCTCACCGGCATTACGCGCAACGAAATGCAGGGAAAGGGCCACAAGTACTAATCCGTGCAGCTTTTTCTCTTTGAAGGAAATGATATAAAAATCCCCGACAGTTCGCATTGGAACTGTCGGGGATTTTGTTCGTTTACCGCTGAATCAATGCAGTCCGGTTATTTCACCTCTTTCATCAGGTAAATCTGTACAGGCAAGTGGTCGGAGAAGCCATTGAGCCATACACCGCCGGCATGCGTACGCAAGGGGTTTCCCTTGTAGCGGCCCTCCTGCTGGAACAGGTAGTCGCGCATGAAAATGGCGTGCTGGTAATATTTCAGCGTGGAGCGGTCTTTGCCTACCAGGTTGCCGTTCATCACGATTTGGTCAAAAAGGTTCCAGGCACCGTTGTAAAGTAGCGTACCCTGACCCACCTTGTAGAGCGTGTTGTACCAAGGATTGTAGAAATCGTTGGCCGACTTCACCTCCTTTTGTTCCGCAAAGCAGCCCAGCTGTTCGGTCATGCTCTTGTTGCCCGGGTCGTCGTTCATGTCGCCCATGACAATGATTTTAGCTTCGGGTTCCTGTTTCAGCAGCGCATCGGTGAGTTGACGCAGTTGGAATCCGGCACGTTGGCGAATTTCGTCGCCGGCAGCACGCGAGGGCCAGTGGTTCACGATGCAGAAAGTTTTGTCGCCACCGAGCAAACCCTCCATCACGAGGAAACCACGCGTAATGTAAGTGGTGTCGCCCTTCAGTTCGTTGTAAGCACGCACTTTGCCGTTTTCGTCGGTGTAGAAACCGAGCAGCGGGCTGTCGATCTTGCCATCGGGTGCATAGTAAAAAGGCACGAGCATGCTGCTTTCGAGTTTGAAAAGACGGGGATTGTAGAAGAAGGCACACTCAATGCCTCGGCGGTCGGGTCCGGCAATGTCGACATACTTGTAGCCACGCTTAGCCAATGCCGGCTGTTTGAGCAAATCCTCGAGTACGCGGTGATTTTCGATTTCCGAAAGTCCGATAACGGCCGGTCCCATGGGCAGTTTGTCGGTGCAGAGTTCGCTGAGTACGCGGGCCATGTTGTGCAGTTTGGCCTCGTATTTCATTTTTCCCCATTTGTTGCGGCCGTTGGGCAGAAACTCGTAGTCGTTTTTGCCGGCATCGTGAATGGTGTCGAACAGGTTTTCCAGGTTATAGAACGCCACCCCGTAAAGTGCAAAACGTTTTTGCTGCATTTCGTGCAGCGACTCGGTAGTGACGGGTGCAGGTGCTGTGTGAGCTGCACGCAGCGAAAGTGGATAAATCTGAAAAAAAGCTGCACAGACGAGCAGCAACGAAAGGAGATTTCTCTTCATATAAAAATGTATGGTTTATGTTTGATGCTGCAAATTTCAAAAAAAAAACTGAGATTTTGCTTTCTGCATTTGATATTTAATAGAAATGTAAAGGCATAGGCATTTTTTTATATGTATCTTTGCAGCAAATAATAAAGTTTACAAGTAGTTATGCTTTGACGCAGTATGAACGAGGGATAAGAACACATCGTTGTACTCTGTGACGGGCTTTATGCCTATTGATTCAGAGTTGCGGTTTTGCTTTTACCCCTGTTTCTTCGTCTACATAGCTCATAAATGCAATTCTTTAAGAAATATGACAAAAGGTGTAAAACTTACGGCGGCCGCCCTGCTTTTGGCTTCAGGAGCCATGGCCCAAGAGCCCGTCGACACCCTGGCGGTTCTCGACAATGCCGACTTTACGTTTACCGAGTCGCAACTCGACGAGGACAACGATGCCTCACAGGCAGTTTCGGTTATCACGGGTTCGAAGAACGACCCCTACAATGCGGAAGTAGGCTACCGCTTCAGCCCCATGCGCTTTAAAGTGCGTGCCTACGACAACATGTACAACAGCTACTACATGAACGGCCTTCAGCTCAACGATCTGGAGCTGGGACGTTTTGGCTACAGCATGGTGGGCGGTATGAACGATGCCGTGCGCAACCAGGAAGGTGTGTCGGCCTACGATTTCAACCGCTTCGGTGTGGCCGGTGTGGGTGGCGCAACCAGCGTCAATACGCGCGCCAGCCAGTTTGCTCAAGGCAACAAGCTGACCCTTTCGGGTACGAACCGCAACTATGTGGCACGCGGCATGTTTACGCATGCTACCGGTCTGCTTCCTTCGGGTTGGGCTTTTGCCGGACTCGTAGGTTACCGCTGGGCCAACGAGGGTGTGATTGAAGGTACGTTCTACAATTCTTTCTCGTATTTCCTTTCTGCCGAAAAGCGTTTTGGCGACAACCATGCCCTTTCGCTCGTAACCTTTGGTTCGCCCACCGAACGCGCACAGCAGGGGGCTTCGACCGAAGAAGCCTACTGGTTGGCTAATTCGCACTACTACAACCCGAACTGGGGTTATCAGGCTGGCGAAAAGCGCAATGCCCGCGTGGTAAACGACTTTGAACCTACGGCTATCCTGACGTGGGACTGGAAAATCAAGGACGATAAAAAACTTACCACTGCTGCCGGCTTTAAATACTCAATGTATAGCTCAACGGCATTGGGCTGGAGCGGCGATGCTTACGACCCCCGTCCCGACTATTACAAAAATATGCCTTCGTCGATTTTCGACGTGTGGGATCCCGAAAAGAATAATCCCGAATACTTAAAGAATAACCCCTACCTGCTCGAACAGTATAACGACCTGAAGGACTTCTGGCTCTCGTCGAAAGCCAACCGACAGATTAACTGGGACCGCATGTACTACGTGAACCGCGAAAGCGAAAAAGCCGGTGGCGAAGCCCTTTACTATCAGGAACGCCGCCACAACGACCAAATGGTGTTTGCGCTCAACACGGCTTTCAATCACGAGGTTAACAAAGAGCAGAAATATACCCTCGGCGCATCGTACAACCGCACCAAGGGTATGCACTACAAAACGATGGCCGACTTGCTCGGCGGTAGCAAATTCACCGACATTGATAAGTTTGCCGCCAGCGACTACGGACCGGGAAGCATCGAAGCGCAAAACGATATGCGCAACCCGAACCGACAAATCGGCATCGACGATAAATTTGGTTACAACTACAACATCTTTATCAACAAGGCACGCCTTTATGGCAACTACGAACTGAATCAGGGTAAGTTCAACTACCGCTTGTCGGCCTGGGCCGAAGGCACAAGCATCGAACGCGAAGGCTTGATGCAGAACGGACGCGCTCCCGAAAACTCGTATGGCAAGAGCGGAAAGGCATGGTTCCTGGGCGGCGGTGGCCGCTTTGGTCTGACCTACCGCCCGAACGGTGCGCACATTCTGAGCGTGAACTTCGGTGCCGAAAGCAACGCTCCGCTGGCGCGCAACAGCTTTGTGGCTCCGCGTATGCAGAACAACTTTGTGAAGAACCTGACCAACGAACAGGTGGTGAACGCTGAGGCTTCGTACCAGTTCCGTCTGGGCAACTTCTCGGGTAAGGTGACCGGCTACTACGCACGCTTCAACAATGGTGTGGAACAAACCGCCTTCTACAACGATCAGGAAGGCCGCTTCACTTACCTCACGATGAGCGGCGTCGACCGCGAACACTACGGTATCGAGGCAGCCTTTAAGTATCAGGTAACTTCGAACTTCGCCATCAACCTGATGGGTTCATACGCCGAGGCTGAATATGTAAACAACCCCTTAGCCGAAGTGAACTACGAAGGTATGAACGCACAGACCATCAAGCAGCTGAACGTGTGGAAAAACCCCGTGACCGGCGCTTCAATGCCGTTGCGCGTCATTGCCGAAGGCATGCACGTGAACGGTACGCCCCTCGCTGCAGTGAGTCTGGGTGTGGAATACAACACGAACGGATGGTTCTTCGAGGCTAACCTCAACTACTACGACCGCGTGTATGTTGACTTCTCGGAATACCGCCGTTTGAGCAACATCCTGAAGAACTACACTTCAACCAGCGACAAAGCCCCCGTTTACGACGTGACGAAGGCCGAACTCAAGGAAAAGGGTGGTGTGCTCTTCGACAAGCAGGGCAACGTGGTTGACAGCTACGCCGCCAAACAGGAAAAATTCGATGGTGGCTTTATGCTCGATGCTTCAATCGGTAAGTTCATCCGCCTGAAAAAGGGAAAGAGCCTGAGCATCAACCTTTCGGCGCAGAACATTACGAACAACCGCAACATGCGCACCGGTGGTTACGAGCAGAACCGCGACGACTTTTACCAGACGGGCGTGGCTAAGGCATACCGCTTCTCGAAAAACGCGAAGTACTACTATGCCAATGCCTTCAATGCCTTCCTGAACATCGGCTTTAAGTTCTAAACATATTTCACTCAGCAATATCGCTGCCCCGGCTGCTCCTTTGGCACGCACCGACGCAGGCATTTCACAACCTGACGCGGGTGCTTGCACCAAGGAACAGCGGGGTAAAACAGACAATTATGAATAAGTTTTTTCATTTACTGATGGCTGCTATCGTGGCATTCGGGTTGACTGCCTGTATGGACGACTACGATGACCCGAAAACCGAAACCAACGACGTAACCAGCCCCACCGATATCGGCGCAGTGAATTACTCCATTGCCCAGCTCAAAAACGATAACAAGTCGCTCTTTAACCAAACCAATGCCTTTGAGCAGGTGAAAACCGACCGCATCATCGAAGGTGTGGTAGTGGCCAACGACGAAGGAGGTAACCTTTACCAAACCCTCATGCTCCGCCACATCGACACTACGAAAGAGGTGGGCGACCCCCTGCGCGACCAAAGCATCGTGCTGGCCGTGAAGAACACCTGGCTCACGCCCTACTTCCCCCTCGGACAGCGCGTCAAGGTAAACCTCAAGGGCCTGTACATAGGTGTTTACTCCAAACTTCCCAAAATCGGTCAGCCCTACTACACCAGCAGCGGTAACCTCCGCTTCGGTCCCATGCTCCTGCAGCTTTGCCGCACGAACGTGGAACTCGTAGGCACCCCCGACCCTAACTGCGCTGAACTCAAGCCCGTGGCACTCGATGCCGACTGGATTGCCAACAGCAAAAACCAGAACTGCATGAACTGCCCCCAGCTGGTCAGCGTAAAGGGTAGCCTGGCTGAAGCCGACGGCACTGCCATCTTTGCTCCCGAGGAACTGAAAGACCCCGGTTTCGGGGTGGACCGCACGCTCAAAGTGGCCGGTTCAAAGAGCCAAATGACGCTCCGCACCTCAACGCAAAACAACATTGCCTTTACCGTAATGCCTCAGGGCGAATGCACTTTCACGGGTATGCTCAGCTACTACAGCGGCTGGCAAATTCAGCTCCGTTCGGTTAACGACATCATCAAGTAAGTTGCGTATGAGGCACTTACCTCTTTCCTAAAAAAATAAAATCAACACATTTATATGAAAAAGTATTTTCTTTCATTAGCCGTGGCAACCCTTTCATTGGGTTTCACTGCCTGCGAGGACGTTCCTGCTCCCTACGAAGTGAACGGCGACGGCAGCAACACGGGTTCGAGCGTTATTCTTGACGAAAAGTTTTCTACTTCGCTCGGCGATTTCTCAGCCATTAACACCGAAGGCAGTTATTCATGGAATTGCAGTTACAGCTGTGCTCAGGTAACCTCGTTTGTTGATTCCGACGGCGATGGACAAAAGGAAAACATGCCCGCTGAAAGCTGGCTGATTTCGCCCAAAATGGACTTTACGAGCGTTGATAGCGCGTATGTAAGTTTCGACTACATCTTGCGCTACGCCAATGCTTCGGAACTCGAAAGCCATTATCAGGTGCTCGTGAGCAAGGACTTCAATGGTGTGCCCACGCAAGCCAACTGGACGGCTCTCCCCTTCAAGGCCGAACAGGGTACTGACTGGGATACTTGGTACAACACGGGTAAACTCAGCATTCCGGCTGAAATAATGAAGCAGCCCGGCGTAACTGTTGCACTCCGTTACAAAACAACCAAGAAGGCCGCAACCTGGGAAGTGAAGAACTTCAAGGTGATGAAGGGCAATGGCGAAGAGAACCCCGGTGAAGGTGGTGGCGATACGCCCATTGAACCCACGGGAAAGAACCTGCTTGAAAATGCCGGTTTCGAGGATTGGACCGATGGTGTGCCCAACGCATGGAAGTCGACCAACTCAGCCAGCAACGCTACACTGACGCAGAGCACCACGGCACGCAACGGCAAGTTCGCTTTGGCAGTCGAAGGCAATGAAGCACAGAACAAGCGCCTTGCTTCGAAGGAATACACCCTCAAGGCCGGTACCTACAAGTTCACGCTTAACGTCAAGGGCGATGGTCAGGTACGTTTGGGTTATGCCATTGTGGAAGCTAATGGTTCGATTGCCGGTGGCGATAGCTATAAGTATGGCTCTCACACTTCGACCACAGCCGGCGAATGGACCGAAGCGTCGTACACCTTTACGCTCACCGAGCAAACCAAGGTGAACCTTGTGATGATGAACCCCAAAACCACTTCGTACGCCACAGCTTCTGAAAAGCTCGTTGACGATGCTTCGCTTGTAACCAGCGACGGCGGTATCGTTGAAGGCGGCGATCAAGGTGGTGATCAAGGTGGTGATCAAGGCGGTGATCAAGGTGGCGACCAAGGTGGCGATAAACCCGAAGTTCCCCAAGCTGGCAACTTGCTTGAAAATGCCGGTTTCGAACTCTGGACGGGCGATGCCCCCACGGCATGGAAGTCGACCAACTCGGCCAGCAACGCCACACTGACGCAGAGCACGGAAGCTCGCAGCGGAAAATCGGCCGTATCCGTAGGTTTCGATGAAAAGATTAACAAACGCCTTGCTTCGAAAGAATATGTGCTTAAGGCCGGTACCTACACCTTCACTCTCTATGTCAAGGGCGATGGTCAGGTACGTCCGGGCTATGCCATTGTGGAAGCTAACGGTTCGATTGCCGGTGGCAACAGCTATAAGTACGGCGGCTACACCTCGACTACTGCTGGCGAATGGACTAAGGTTACTTATGAGTTTACGCTCACCGAGCAAACCAAGGTGAACCTCATCATGATGAACCCCAAAACCACTTCGTACGCCACAGCTTCTGAAAAGCTCGTTGACGATGCTTCGCTCACCACAACCGATGGTGGCATCGTAGGCTAATGCTCCTTGGCACTTGCATAAAGGTGCCGTATCCATCATTTTTTTGAAAACTACTACCGTTGTCGTACGTTGAACTTTCTGCCGACACACATACGTCAAGGCAAGAAAACTGCGTGACAACGGTAGTTTTTTCGGTTCTGTAATGTATGGCTAATTTTTTAAGTTGCACTCTTGGCCGTAACTCTTAAACAGCAAGCCGCACGGCAGGTGAAATGATGTGAAATATGTGGTTTGTTTTTCCATTTTCCAGCCGTAGTTTAAGTCACGCAGTGGGCCATCGTCAAAATTTACTCCGCGATTGTCCGAATTAGTTCCGATTTTGTTGAAATTAGTTCCGTGCTTGTTGAAATTAGTTCCGAGCTAGTTGAAATTAGTTCCGAGCCAGTTGAAATTAGTTCCGAGCCAGTTTAAAGAATCTCGGAATTGCTGATAATCAGCGTTTTCAAAAATAAGCTCAAGTAGGTTTCCCACACGCCGAATGTGGCTTGGAATGAAGATAAAGGCGAACAACCTATTTTTTACGTTTGTTTACCCATTTGTTAAATCAGCCCTGCGCGTAATAAGCAGCGAAATGCTTCGCAATTCAAAGTGATTGGAGGTTACACTTGGGAGAGTAGGTGGATGCGTATGCCCAAAATGGCTATTGCCATTACCCACACAAGTTGTGACAGAACCGTTTTTCCCTTTTATCCATCAAAGAACACAATGCAAAAAACAATCATCAACCTTTTCAGCCGTCTGTGCTTGGTAGCCCTGCTGCCCTTTCTGTCAGCCTGCGGTGGCGACGACAACGACATACAGTTTGGCGAAGAAAACGGACAGGGTAGTGGAGGAGTGGTAGTAACCCCCTCGCGCAACATTACCTCGCGCATGGAAACCCCCGAAGTAAAAACCAACGGCACTACGCAGCTCGTGCAGCATAGCACCACCACTTCGAGCGGACGCGAGGTCATGGCCTACTGTTTAGAATACGACAAACGCCAGCACCATTCGCGCTGGGTAGCCTTCCGTTTCGATGGCGACACCCGCGCCCGCAATGTGTCGCGCTCCGACGAACCTTTTGCCGACGACCCCAAACTCAGTGCCGACCTCCACATCGGCAGTCGTGGCTTTGGTAGCGGCTACGACCGCGGCCACCTTTGCGCCTCGGCCGACCGCCTTTACTCGCGCGAGGCCAACGAACTCACCTTTTTCATGAGCAACATGTCGCCGCAGATGAGTGCCTTCAACCAAGGCTATTGGGTAACGCTCGAAGGGCTGGTACAAAAACTCGGACGCAATGTCTCCTTTGCCGACACCCTTTATGTAGTCAAAGGCGGAACCGTAGCCGACAATCAAGTTAAAACCCACCTGACGCGCCCCAACGGCACGCGTGTGGCTGTGCCCAAGTATTACTACATGGCCCTGCTCAAGGTAAAAAATGGCGTTTATTCATCGGTAGCTTTCTGGATGGAGCATAAAAACTATGGTTACACTTACAAGAACCCCGCTCCCCTGACCGAAATCAAAAAGCATGCCTGCACCGTCAACAGCCTGGAGCAGAAAACGGGCATCAACTTCTTCCCGAACTTGCCCAACAACGTTGAAGAAAGCGTCGAAGACCAACTCATTACCTCCAACTGGGGCATGCAGTAAACTGTGAATCCCCCATATAAACCGGTGCCTTAAAATCATTTTCAACATTTGTCTGATGTGCTGAAAATGATTTTAAGGCACCGGTTCTGTTAGCAGGAACTTATGGCGAGAAACTTTAAGTAGGTGTTCAAAAATATTTAGCAATCATCCGCAAGCAAGAGGGGCCGCAATCGGCCGACTCTTGCTGCAGATAATGCGGAAAAGAATGAATCAACATGTCACACAGATTTGCTTAAAGTTTCTTGGGATTTTTACTCCAGCGATACACGATATGAAGCATTACATAATTAGGCAGCGTGCGATACCACGTTTCCGTTCGTCCCTGCGCATTAACCTCATACGTTGTTGAAGAAAGTTGGTGTAAAATGTCATAAGCCTCGATGTTGATTAGCAGGCGGCCTTTGAAGAAAGGCTGGCTGAGCGAGGCGTTCATCACAAAATCGTCGGTATTAAGCGATTGGCTGGCATAGCCCCGGCGCGAATACATGGTGGCATCTGCGCGAAGCGTTGTTTTGAGGCGGGGTATGGTGTAAAAGACATTCAGTCCATACTTGTAGTCAAACACATTGAGCGTAGTGAAATCGCGCATCTGTCCTGTCGAGCGGCGCCACGTCATATCGCCCTGAAGGCTCACTTCAAATCCTTTTTTCCCGTATCTCAAATAGATGTTATTGCCCTGCGTCCAGGTGTTGACCACATTCCGATGACTTGCCGTTTCGCCCGAAAGCATGGCATGATCCACCGAGTGATGGTAACGCACATTGCTGCCGACACGAAATCGCCAACTGCTTTCCGGCTTTTCCAAGCTATACCCGATCCCACCCGAAGCTTCGTAGGCACCGCGCACATTCATCGGCTGGTAAGTGTAGACACCGCTTTGCGGATTGTAGCTTGTTGACTGTGCAATGTCACGGTGTCCATACTTGAAACTCGTGCCGGCACGGAATTCATGACCGAGGAAATTCGTGAATCGGTAATTGACCTGCAACTTGCTGTAAGCCCTGCCATGTATCTCGGGGTTACCCAGTTGCACTACGAGCGGGTTGCTGTCGTCGCGGTAATTGATTTTGTCATCCAGGTCGGGTGAACTTGCTGTATAACTTGCGTCGAACGATACCCTGTTACGCATTTCCTTCCAGTAGTACATAAATGAGGCATAAGGGTTGCAATACAGGGTGGTAGCCCGGGCCAGCGTGTCGATCTGCCCTCTCTGGTAATCCAATTCCTCCTTCAATACAGGCATATTGAACCCTGCGATAAATGCGTCGTAACTCTCTCTGTGCGTTTGTCTTTTTACGGTCAGTCGCGCATTCAAGGCATCCTGCACGTTTTTTTCATGGTCGTTGTATGAATTTTTGGAATCAAAGGTAGCCAGCAGGGATTCGGCCTTCGAAGGAAGCATCAACGAGTCGGGGTGATACATATAATCATGACTCTTGCCATTGTAAAAAGACAGATTATTACTCAAATCCAAACTGACGAGCGGCGAGAAAACCACCTTATGCTTCAGTTCAAAATTTCCCCATAGCGTGCGGTAGTAGCAATCGTTTGTATTGTAGCTCTTATTGATTGAAGGGTTTACAAAATACTGCGTAATATAGCTGTTGGCATTTTGCACTTTCGATTGAATGTAATTGACCGACAGTACGAAATCAATAAACTTTTGTTTGCGGCCAATGTTGAAGGCACCATTGGTGTTCAACGTTGCCATCCAGTTACGGCTCTTGCCAAATCCGCGAGAGCTGTTTGATGCCGTGAGGCTGTCATCCCACTGTTGAAAATCAGCGTTCGACGATGAGTTACGTGTGTCATACGTAAACTCCAAATGCGTGTTCAGGTAAAAATTTCTCAGAAATTTAAAGTTGTTCCTAAGCCACAAATGCTGTTCATCTGTGTTGTTCACCGAAGCGTTCAGCGAGGTAGGCTTGCGCCCCGTCATGATTTGCTCCCTGCGCTGACGCATCTGCTGACAGTCAGAGGTAGAAGTGTATTCGGCATTGAAACTGTTCGTCACCTTGTTGTCCTCTGAAAAATACGCAATTTCGCCTTTGCCGCTGCGGGTTACTTTCAGCGAATTGGGCGTAGAACCCGGTGTCCAGAATCCGTACTGCCCGATGTGGCGCGATTCGCTCAGGTTGTTCAAGTTACCCACCAGCGAAACACGCATTCGCTCTGTAAAAAACAGGCCGAAAGCACGTCCCAACCAGCGTTTTTCGGTACCGGCTGCACCTTCCAGATTCGCAATGTAGCCACGGTTGTATTCCTTTTTCAAACGTACATCCATGACATAATCCTTTGCATCCACGTCATAGCCCAATGCCACGCTTTTGTCGCTTGTACGGTCATACACCTTGATGTCCTTCACAGCGTAATAAGGCAAGTTCTCAAGCAGCACCTTCTTGTCGCCATTCATAAACGAACGTGAGGACAGCAACAGTTCATTGACCTTCCGGCCATTCACAAATATTTCGCCGCTGTTATTCATTGTCACTCCCGGCAGCTGGTTGATCAAGTCTTCGAGCAATGACCCCTCGGGCATATTGAAGGCCAGGGCATCATACACAATCGTATCACCCTTGTAATACATCTTGACGCGTGTGGCAGTCACCACGGCTTCGCCCAGACTGCGCGAATTCACCTTGCGCATCTTGATTGTCGGTATTTCCATCACTTTATTGGCAGTATCCTTCACCGTAATTTTTTGCCATACATCGCCATAACCTTCCCTGTAGGCATGTATGTAATACGACTGCGGCAGTGCCGGTACCTGCAATGAAAAAACCTCACGTTCGCTCGAGGGTGACTCGTCGCCAAACACACGATACAAGTCTGATTTCGTCACCACCGGATTGCACACCAAGTTGCTGTCAAGGTCTGTAAGGGCAATGTTCACGGCAGGAACGGGCTTTTGTAAAAAAGCATCCTCCACCGTTCCTTTAACCTCGATGGGTTTGGCATGAACAAGCATCGGGTCATTCATTTGCAGCTTGAGCGTAGGAATTTCCTCATATTCATTATTTCCACCCTTTAGTACCACCTTTTGCCACAATGTTTTGTAACCCGGCTTTTGTGCCCGGATAAGATACGAAGTCGTAGGCTTGGCTAAAGTAAACGAAAAGAAAGAGCGGGCATGATGTTTCCCGTTTCTTAACACATATTGTTGCCGGGATATGACAGGGGACATTATCATGACGCTATCCGGGCTGTACAACGAAAGCCTCACGTCATAAAGCGGTTCTGATGTATCACTGTCTACACAGGTGCCCGTCAGATGAAACTGGGCATGGCCTGACAAAACAAAGATATGAAGCAGAAAGAACAATAAAAGTAGCCTGTAATTTTTCATAAATCAATCAGATTAAAAATTCCTTGGTGCCGTATTATAGGTTCAACAATAAATACTGCTTCTTCCGCGAACCCTGCGTTCGCTCCCTGTAGCGTAGTGCTTCGGCTACAGCATTTCTGCTGAATAGGATGTATTTCATATATTTCAATGCAAATGTGATATTGAAGTCGTCTAAACTTTTCTGACGAAGATTGAATTTCATAAAAGTTCAGACGACTTCAGTATTTACGGGCGTAAAATCAATGTTTCTTCGGTTTTCGATCCAAACGGTAAGTAAGATGGAGCATGTAGTAATTGGGAAGCATGCGCATCCACGTTTCGCTTCGTCCCTGCGCATTGACCGAATAAACCGTTCCGGAGCGTTGGTTCAGCATGTCGAGTCCTTCAAGTTTAATCGTCATGCGACCATTCATCAGCGACTGCGTAATCGAGGCATTGAGCAAAAATTCGTCCTGGTTCATCATGGACGAGGCATAACCACGACGGCTGTCCATGCGAGCTTCCAGTTCGAAAGTCGTTTTCCACGAGCGAATGGTGTGTTGCCCGGTGACGCCGTAAGTATAGTCGAAGGCATTGATAGACTGCTGTTGAGCATGGTGTCCCCAAGTTCGACGCCATGTTACGGCCCCTTGCAACGTCAATTTGGTGGCTCGGGCCGAATAGCTAAGTTTGAATGCCTCTTTGGGCATCACGTTTTCCACCTTATTGAGTTGCGCTTCATGCATCCCGCTCAACGAAGCATAATCCACCGAATGAAAAGCCTGTGCACTCAGGGTGTTTTCGAACCGCCATTCCCTACGTTTACCCAATGTCTGGGTAAGATAGAGTGAAGTGTTCCACATCCAGTTTCCCTTAACATTCTCGGGCCGGTAAGTGTAGACACTGCTGGTCGGGTTATAAGTAAATCCCTGTGCCACGGCACGAAGCTGATAGCTGAAATCCGACTTCAGTTCCATGTAATTCAGACGTAGCTTTTTGTCTTTGCCCATGTACCACTTCCACCTACCATCAGCTTTAACTACCCGGTTATTGTCGAGCGAAGGATTACCTTCGTACACAAAGAACGGATTACGCGCATCGCGATAAGGCATGCGGTTTCTCAATCCGGCATACGACCCTTCGTAACCAAGTCCTAAACTAAAATACTCATTGCTGACACTCACCCTTGGATTCACCGTAAAGTAGCGGTCGTGTACCAAGGTGTCGATGGTCTGTCGGGCATAGTCCATACGCTCCTTACGCACGTAAAAAGGCAGAATAAGGTGAAAATCGACTTTACGCTTTGGGTTGCGAAGCAGACGCAAATCGAACTTCACCTCAGCCTCTTGCGTGCGTTGGTCGCGAAATTCGCTGTTGTCAGCGTCGAACGCCCGAAGTAACATTTCGCGGTTCGACGGAATGAGGTCAAGCCGAATGCTATCCTCGGCTCCCCAACCTTCAAGCCTGCTCAACAGAAATATGTCGTCGTCCATACGTTCGCTGTATAATCTGTAGCGCGTATCAATGCCGAGTACCAATCCTCCCTTGATGTGCTGTGAAAAGTTGAGTTTCGGTTCGAAATGATACCTTGTTACCGAGTTTTTTCCGTAATCATGGCGGTAGTCGGTCAATACCTCCTCCCGAAGCGAGGAAGTTCGGCTAAACATCTCCATTTCCGCATGTTTGTAGCTTCCATTGAGTTGAAGGCTAAGCCCTTTTACTTTGGGAATGAACCATTGTAGTTGCGCAAAGTCCAGCCCGTATTCCTTACCGTCGTTCATCGTTTGGCTTTGCTGTGCAGTTGTTGTATGCTCACTATCGGCCGAACGAAGTTGGTTTTTCAAATGGGCAGATGCAGTGTTTAAAGGGTCAGCAGTATGCTGACTGCCGTACCACTGTTTGGCATCAGTTTGTCCGTTTCCCCAATTTTGTTTAAAGGTCGCTTGAATTTCGCCCTGTAGTTGCCATGGCAGGACGTGAAATTTCTCTTTCACTTCGGCATACCGTTCATGGGTCAGTGAGTGTGCCGTTTGTCTGTTAAATGAATGTAGCGCAGAAGGAAGGAACATTTCGTTAAAGTAACGATGCTCCTGTTTGTTCTGTCGCATGTCGTAGTAAAATTCCGTATCCGAAGAGAAGCGCGCATATCCTCCGTTTCCACGTTTTTTCGACTGGTAACTCAGGCTGAATCCGGCCCCCTTGCGTTTATCGGGCATTACGCCCCAACTGCTGCTTGTAGCTCCCCAGTTTCCCCACATGGTTCGCGTTTCGTCGTTGATGTTGTTAAAGTTCACAAAGCCTCCGACGGTCAGCGTTTTGGTCAGCAGGAAACCGAATATTTTACCGAGGTAACGCTCGCGCGTACCGGCAGCAATGTCGCCATTCACCGAATAGCCCATTGAGTATTCGTCCTTCAGTGAAATGTCCATCACATATTTTTTCGGTGCATTTTCATTTTGAGCCAGTACAGCCGAGAGCGGCAACCGTTCGAATACCTTGAGTTCCTTCACGGTGTAATAGGGCAAATTTTCGAGCAGGATACGCTGATTTCCGCCAAAAAGACTGCGTGCACTGAGCGTTATTTCATCCAACTTACGTCCACGGATAAAAATTTCGCCGTCGGCATTGATTGTAGCCCCCGGCAGTTGCTCAATGAGGTTTGCAAGCATCGAACCATCGGGCATTTCGAAGGCGCGTGCATCATAAACCAGCGTGTCGCCCCGCATTTTAAGTTTAATACGTGTGGGACGAACCACGGCCTCTCCCAACTGTTGCACACGCGAACTCCGGTGCATTTGAACAAGACGTGGCACGCTTACCACCCTCTCGCCCGCACGCACAGAGAAAGGTTGCCACACATCGGCATACCCCTCCTTCGATGCACGCAGCAAGTAGTTGCCGGGCGAAGCCACGGTGTATATATTGAAAAGGCTACTGTCGTTGTGGATTTGAATATTTTCGGTTCGGTAAGTTTCAACTTCAATGCTATCTGCCGTGAAAATTTGCAGATGGCAATCTTTCATGCCTCGCTTAAAAAAGGTTTCTTGAATATGCCCTATAACAATCAGACTGTCTTGAGCACAAACTCGTTGAGCTATCAGGCTGCAAAATAGCAATAATAGAATAGGAATAATGCCTTTATTCATATATATATTAGATTTTATGGTTTATGGCTTAATTTGATAGGTTGGTTGTATATTCTTGTTTGTTTCAAGGTGCAATAATGTTGAGTAAGCGTTAGGCACTTTGACAATGCAAAAATATAGTGTACATGTTATAATGTTGTGAAGTGTTTGGGATAATACAGTATGCGTAAATCCAGCACACACAGCATGCGTAAGGTTTGGGGCAAAAGTATAAATAAATTATCAAACATTCAATCAAAAATTGTTTTTTTGCTGGCTTTGTAATGAATTTTTTGGCAATATATTTATAGAAAGTGCTTAATTGTGATGAAATGTAAGTTCTGTTGCCGAGTCGTACCATTTGATTTATCTGTTGGTTTGCAGCGAGTTGGGTTTGCAACATGTGCTGATATTTAAAAGATAACGGGAAGCACCTGCGACGATTTTTGAAAATCGGAGCAGAGGCTTCCCGTGTATCTTTTTGTGAGATTGTCCCACCGGACAAAGTTCGAGAGAGAGAACTGAAACCTTGAGCACCTCGGGTAAAAGGCAAAATACGAGGCGCGGGGCAGCAGTTTGATTGTTTTAAAGAGCGGTTGTTTTACTAAAAGGGAGTTCCGTTGCGGAACATTGGGTTACAAAAACAACTTTATGCAAAAAGTTGATTTGTAAGGGGAGATTGTTTTATAGGCAAGGCCTTGTGAGGCCCGATTGTTTCATATTTTCAGCACTTGCTGTAGGAACGATTCGCTGATGTTACCCGTTACGTTAAGCATTTGAAAATGTCCGTTGTGCATAAACATCACGATTTCAACGATTTTTCCTTCGTGCCGTCGGATATACATCTGTTTGTCGCCCTCCTCGGCAAAAAGTTTGTAGCGTTTGGCATTTTTTTGCGCCAGGCTGTGCGCCAGTCCGAAGAGTTTGGCAGTTTCGGCCTTTGCCGAATTTTTCACCACCCTGATGCTTTTCAGTTGCGAAAGCAGTTCCTTAGCCAGTCCGTTTCCCTCGACCGAGGGCAGACCCAGAATCAACTCCATCATGTCGGGGCTGAGTGTGGTACATTCCAGCGAAGTGCCTTGTGCATAAAGCGTCATGTAGCGCGAAGCAAAGTCCTCCTCCTTTTGAGCCGAAGCCGTGAGCGTCAGCATACAAGTGATGAGCGTCAGCAGAATGTATTTCAAACTTTGAATCATGTTGGTCGCAGGTGAGTAAGTAAATGGAGTAACGCGCCGGTTTGCCGCAGGTTGCCGGTGGCATTATTTTTTCAGAGAGCGGTTGCTCGGCATGGTGTCGGCTACAGCCGTTTGCGGTCCTTCCTTAAACATTTGCAGAGCCTCCATGCCGGCTTCGTAAGCCTTTTGCGGGTCCTCGTATGAATCCTTGTAGGCCGACTGGTTATAGTCCCATGCCCCATGTTCAGTGTCCGAGGTAAAAGAATGCTGTGCTGCCGTGCCAAGCAAGGTGACGATGGCCACTGCCGCCGCAGCGCGGTAAAGCGGTTGCAGACGGCGCGACAGTGTAATGCGTTTGGCCTTAACCGCTTGACGGAAGGGAGCCTCAATGGCCGGTTCCGGTTCATCAAGGCCGATGGCCGCCAACACGCGTTGGTCAAAATCGTTGCTCAGATGGACCTCCGCTTCGCGCTGTTCATACTTGAACAAGGCCTCGTAGCGCTTGAGTTCAGCCGGAATGTCCTTTTGGCTGAAGAACGTGCGCAGAATGCTTTCCTCGGCCTCCGAGGTTTCGCACTCCCAGTAGCGTTCCAAGAGTTGTTCGATGTATTTATAGTCCATAATTATCAAATTTTTCGTATTGCGTTTTCAGAGCCTTACGTGCCCTGTGCAGCGTTACTTTAAAATTTTCCTCGCTCATATTCATAGCCTCGGCCGCCTCCTGATAGGTCATTCCCTCGATGTCGCGCAGCTGCAAAGCCGTACGAAGCCGTTCGGGGAGTGCGTTGAAGAGCGAGTGAACACGTTGCAGGCGGTCGTCGTATTCCAACTGTTCTTCGGGCGTACGTGCCGAATCGCAGGCGTCGGCATGTTCCGTTTCGATTGAAAGGTTGGCGTGTTCTTTTTTTGCCACCGCATCGAGTGCCATGTTTCGGCAAATGGCGATGCAGTAAGCCTCGATATTGTTCATCCCAATCAATTCGCAGCGTTTGTTCCAAACCCGCACAAGGGTGTCTTGCGTCAGGTCCTCCGCCTCCTGCGCATTGAGCGTGATGCGAAGGGCCATTCTGAATATTTTATCCTTTAGCGGAAGCAGATCGTTGCGAAAATCTATGGTGTTCATGTTGAGGCTCTCTGTAATGAAGACGGACAAGTGGCGAAAAAGTTACACGCTTTCGGTCATTTTTTTTCAAAAAAAATTGAGGTGCATTCGGAATGCATTGATTTTCAGCCGTTAACGACTGAGTGAAAAACGTAAAAAAAAGAATGCCGAACATGCGGTTTCGGCATTCCTGGGGGCTTAGTAGTTGCTGCTGAATGAATTGTAAACGGCCAAACCTTTTACGGTCAGCAAATATTTTTGTCGCGGATGGCGTGGTGAATTGGGATACTTCATTTTCACCAGGCCTTCGGCAATAGCAGGTGTGAGCGTATATTTCAAAAAACTTTTGCGGTCTTTCAAACCAAATGCATGCAGCATCTCAGTAACGCTCTTTTCTTCATTCCCAGTGAAAAGTACCAAACGCTTCACCGCATCAGACAAATCATTGAACTTTGGTTTTGAACTTGTGGGGGTACTTGTGGGGGTAC
>LinusII_BA0109CM-p1__coassemble_1225_pt1 | contig 26730 bp, 15 predicted proteins | sample LinusII_BA0109CM-p1__metabat2_low_PE_017 | metagenome-assembled genome bin LinusII_BA0109CM-p1 | reverse complement strand
TCTGCATTCGGTTTGCACTGACATTGCTGTCGCGAAGTCAGGCTGCACCTCAGCATAGCTCTTGAGAGCCAGCTCTCGTCGCTCTGCATTCGGTTTGCACTGACATTGCCTTCGGTGAAGTCAGGCTGCACCTCAGCATAACTTTGCGCCCGAAACAGATGAAAAAACAATATTCCTTATTGATTCTCATTCAGCGTTCTTTGACATTTTGATACCACAGAAAGTAAGGCAGGAAGGCCTGTCTGAAACCCATGCATGCCGATGCTGTTCTATACGCCAAAGTATGTACGTTTGGGACTTTTCGGCTTTTGTATGGCAAACAAAAAACAGCTCCACTGAACCCACATGGGTTGTGCAGTGGAACTGTATGAAATTTGGGAACAGTCAGGATTGACGAAACTGTCCCGCTTATGGCGTTAGCCAAATTGTTTTTTAGTTGATAGCGTCAGTCAATTCGCTGCCAGCCTTGAACTTGATGACCTTCTTGGCAGGAATCTGGATTTTCTGCTTGGTTGAGGGGTTGATGCCTTCACGGGCGGGACGCTCGTTGATAGAGAACGTACCGAAGCCGATGAGAGCCACCTTGTCATTTTGCTTCAAGGCATCAGCAATGCCGTTGAGCACGGTGTCGAGTGCCTTTTTAGAATCAGCCTTGTTGAAGCCTGCTTCAGTAAGTGCGTTGATTAAATCTGACTTGTTCATTGTATGTATAATTTTTTTTGAAAATATTCGTGCTTGATAGCCACTTCCAACCGCCACATCCGGGCTACCCTTGGGTATGCTCGCCTTGTGTACAACCGAAGAGCTAAAGCCCCTGTATGTGGGCATTTGGCACAAATGATGTGGCAAATATAGGGGTTGATACGCGGTTCGGCAAATATTTATTTGTTTTTTTTCCGTTTCAGCCCCGAAAAAGGGCGATTTAGGGCATAAAAACCCTTTGAACACGGCTGTTGCTGCATGGTTTGCTGCTGGTGAGCCGTATTTCGGTTAGCACGGGCAAGAGGGCTTCCGGACCCCTTCGAAAAGCCCGGAATGGCCCGTGTTTGCGCTAAATGACTACCATTTTTCCGGCTACGCTTTCGGAACCTTCGGCGTCGGAGAGGAACACATAGTAGACACCCGGTGCTACACGTTTGCCCGATGCGCTGCTGCGCACGTCCCAATGGAATGAACCACCAATGGCGGTGCCGCGAGCTACGAGTTGCGAGTTGGCACTGACGATTTTCACTTCAGCCCCTTCGGTCAGTCCGGTAATGGTCACCTTTCCGCTGAATCCGGGACGCACGGGGTTGGGGAAGATTTTGATGTTTTGCTTGTTGAGCGTTTCAGCAGGCGGCACAATGCCCGTTTGATACGAGCAAAGGCCCTTGTTCGTGCCAATCATCAATTCGCCCGAAGTGGGGTTAAAGGCCAACGAGTAAATGTTGTCGGAGAGCAGCGGCGAATTGGCCGTGGTGTAGTGTTCAAGCACTTCAGTGCCTTCGGGGTTGACGAGGTAGAGGCCCGAACCCATGGTGCCAATCCATTTGCGGTTTCCACCGTCGACGACAATGGCACGCACTTCGATGTCGGTGAGCAGATAGTCGGCGTAGTTCGTACCGTCGTTGCGCGGCACTTTCGGCTGATAAATAGTGGCCGTCGTGCCGAACCACGCATTGGGGTCGGTTACGGCAAATACGCCAGCTGCGCAACCCAGCCAAATTTGTCCGTTCAGGTCCTCGCACAGCGTGTGTATGTATTCTATCTTGCACGTCTTTCCGTCTTCGTTGCTCATTGAGGTGCGGAAGGCTTCGTCATCGTCGTCAGCTTCGTCGAGGGTGCCGTGAATGTTGAGCCCGAGCAAGCCCGAAGTAAAGCGAGAGTCGGTACGCTTGGCGCCCACCCAAATGAGGCCCCTTGAGTCGATGAGCAAGTTTTCGGGCGTGGGGTCGTTGGTATATTTGCTGGTTTTCACCGTGGTCCAGTTGCCGTCGTGCTTCATGACTTTCAGTCCGTTGCGGGCTTCGTAGTTTGTCATCCACAGGTTTCCGTCGGCATCGAAGGCCAATGCGTCGGTCATGACATAGCTCACGTCGCCCTTCGCACCGGGGGCAATTTCGAGCGTTGAGTTCGAGTGGTTGTAGTGTTTCACAAACTGAAAGTCGCGAAATTCCAACAATCCGGCACTGCTTGCCACAAAGTGGTGCGAGGCATCGGCCGGGTCCTGAATAATGTCCATCACGTTGCGGTAAATCGCATTGTTGTTCAGCGTGAATCCTTCGTCCTGAAATTTGGTCCATTTGCCATCCTCGTAGGCCATGGCCGTGGGCGGATAGTGTCCGCTGCCATCGTAGCTGAAGCGTCCGCCCGCCACGAGCAAGCGATTGCCGGCGTAGTGCATTTTATAGCACAAATCGCGGTAGGGACCGAAATTGCCGATTTCTATGCCTTGGTCGGTAATGCTTTTGTCGGTCTCGCTGAATTTGCAGTTGCGCAACTTGCCTTGGTTGTCAATCAGCCAGTAGGTGCCGTTGGCGCCATAGGCTATGTCGTGGTAGGTTACGGCACTTTGGTAAATCGTTCCTTCCTGCAAGGGCTTTTCGGGGTTCATGGTCATGATGAACGGACCGGCAAGGAACTGGGCATGCCCTTTTTGATAGGTGCCGTACGTAAAAATGTTGGGCGTGATGCGTTGCAAATGGTCGGGGGCGGAGGTGGAGGAGGGCGTGAGGAAGCAGATGCCTTGGGTGTCGTCGGTCAGTCCGGAAACAACGGGTACTACGAGGTAGGCCCCTTCGCCGGTTGGCAGAAACTGTTGGGCGGTGGTGTGGTCAATGGCCGTTTTCCACTGCGAAAAGTCGTAAAGGTTGTCGGTGAGTTTGCCTTTGATAATGGCGCGGTCAATGGCTGCGTACACGGTATTATTTATGACAAAGGCATCGCTGACTGAGTGGCCGAACTTGAAATAGGCCTTGACTTCGGCGCGCGGAATGTTGATGACGATGACGCCTCGCGTGGTGGAAATGGTGGCCCATTCACCGGATACGCACAGATTGCGGATGGTAAGGGCTTCTTCGGTGAAATCTTTTACCTGCGGCAGGTTGACCACGGTGCCGTCGGCACTGAGCAGGTCGATGTTGTTGTTTTCGTAAACAATCACAAGCACTTGCTGCTTTTCGCTCCATTGCATTCGGGCTATGCCCTTGTCGGAGAGTCCGGTAAACTTGTCGATGGTGGTTACGCTTTGGTCCTCGGGGTCGTAGCTGAGCAGGTTGCCGTTGAACAGCGCGTAAATGGAGTTCCCGGTGCTGACCACGCGTGTTGCTTCGTGGTAGGCCAAATGCAGCCGCCAGGGGTTGGAGGTGTCGGCCCATGCCGACGGAACAGCCAGTACAGCTGTCAGTACCCAAAGCAGTGAGAGGATAAAACGTCGTTTCATGTGCGGTGTTTTTTTAAAAAAAGATTCTTGAAGGGAAAATCCGGCTGGCCCCTGCAACGGGGGTGCAGAGGCGCAACCTGTGACGGAAATTAGCGGGCGATGTTGCCGTTTTTGAGGAATTCAACGAGCTTCTGCACGGCACGGGCACGGTGTGAAATGCGGTTTTTCACATCTACGCCGAGTTGGGCAAAAGTGAGTCCCGTGTCCTCGGGCATGAACACGGGGTCGTAGCCGAAGCCTTCGGTTCCGCGTTCTTCGGGGGCTATTTCGCCACGTACAATGCCTTCGAACAGATGTTCCTCTCCATTTAATATTAACGCAATAACGGTGCGAAATTGTGCAGTGCGGTCTGATTTATTTTGCAGTTCGCTGAGCAACTTGCGCGTATTGGCTTCGGGGTCGTGACGGTCGGGGTAGGCATAGCGTGCGGTGTGTACGCCGGGGCCTCCGTTGAGTGCTGCTACTTCCAGACCGGTGTCGTCGGCAAAACAGTCGAGTCCGTAGCGTTCCTTGACCCAGCGCGCCTTGATGAGCGCGTTGCCTTCGAGCGTGTCGGCAGTTTCGGGAATGTTGTCGTGACAGTCGATTTCGGCTAAACTCATTACTTGTATTTCGTTGCCCAGCATGGCGCGTATTTCTGATAATTTATGGGCATTGTTTGTTGCAAAAACCAGTTTCATAGCAATAAAAAAAATGACAATAAAAAAAGCGGCTCCCCATTCTGTTCCGCCGGGGGTGGATAATCACAGAATGAGGAACCGCTTGGTGAATAATCATGTTAGGGGATAGCGTCGGAACGCTCCTTTTCGTTACGTTTCAAACTGTTCAGGCCTTGGGGCTTTCGGTGGCGACGGCTTGTGCCGGTGAAGCATTGGCTGCACTGTTCGCATTGAGCGCGTTGGCAGCATTGCCTGCTTTGGCTAAATTGGCGTTATTGGCCGCGTTGGCATCGGTTTTTTGTTTGGCCTTTACCTTGATGCGGTCGAAACCTTCGCCAAATACACCAATTACCTTCGACTGCGAAACGAAGGCCGCGGGGTCAATGCCCTGAATGATGCGGAAAATATTGGTGCTTTCGCGCTTTTTGGCCAACACAACGAGCACTTTGCGCTCTTCCTGCGTGTACCAGCCTTGTCCGTGCAACACCGTTACGCCACGATGGGTGGCGCTGATGGCGGCAGCAATTTCATCGAACTTTTTCGAGAAAATAAAGAACTGTACTGACTGGCGGCCGCTTTCAACCACATAGTCGAGCGTAAGGTTCGTGATGATGAGCGTGCAGTAACCGTAGAGCAGTTTGTCGATATTGCCCGAAGGAGTAAAGATGGATGAGGTGACGATGACCAAGTCGCAGAGCATCATCATTTGTCCGAGGGTTACGTCCTTGTACTTATTGATAATGGAGGCAATGATATCTGTACCACCGGTTGAGCCGTTGCTCAGGAACACGATGCCGATGCCGATACCGTCGATGGCGGCACCCAAGATGCACGACAGGAAGATGTTGTTCTTGACAACCTGCGGCAATCCGCTGTTCGGGTTCACTGCGCCGAACCAGTCGGGGTGTTCAACCGCAAGGGTGCGCATCACTTCCTGCGCCATGCCCAAAAGGAAGGTGAGCATGAACACGGCATAAATGGTTTTGATACAGAAACGCCAGCCCAACACCCTCACGGCAATGATAAGCAGGATGATGTTGACCAAGAAGAACGTGTACTGCACGGGGAAGCCCGTGGCATAGAATATTACAGCGCCGGCACCTGCCAAACCGCCCGACGTGATTTCGTAGGGCAGCTGGAAGCAGGAAAAACCGATGGAGTAAAGCAGCAAGCCTATCGTGATGATTACGTAGTCGCGGACATCTTGCATCAAAGAGTTTCTGAAAATAGTTGCCATATTTTGCTTGTGCTTTTAAGGGTTAAAGCTTACTTTACGACAATGTTGACGATGCGTCCGGGCACCACGATGACTTTCACAATCTGTTTGCCTTCCAAATGCTTTTGCGTTTGTTCGGCAGCCAGCGCGGTAGCTTCGATTTGCTCCTTCGTGGCGTCAGCCGGGAAGTTGAGGGTGAAACGCGTCTTACCGTTGAACGAAATGCTCAGCGTTTGGCTCGACTCTTTCAGGAATTCTTCGTTGAACACGGGCCAGGGTGCATCGCACACCGTGGTGTCGTGACCCAGGTTGTGCCAGAGTTCTTCGGCAATGTGCGGCGTGAAGGGAGCCATGAGTACCACGAGCTGTTCGAGTACGGCGCGGCTCGTGCATTTCTGCTGGGTCAGTTCGCTCACTGCAATCATGAAGGCCGGTACGGAGGTGTTGTATGAGAATTCCTCGATGTCCTCGCTCACCTTCTTGATGAGCTTGTGCAGCGACTTCAGGTTTTCGGGAGTCGGTTCAGCGTCGGTTACTGCCCAATCGCCATTTTTCGGATAGAAAAGGTTCCACGTCTTTTTCAAGAAACGGAAGCAGCCGTCGATACCGTTTGAATCCCAGGGTTTGCTCTGGTTGATGGGGCCCAGGAACATTTCGTACAGACGGAGCGTGTCGGCACCGAACTTTTCGACAATCATGTCGGGGTTTACCACGTTGAACATCGACTTCGACATCTTTTCGATGGCCCAACCGCAAATATACTTGCCATCCTCAAGCACAAATTCAGCATTGGCATATTCCGGACGCCAAGCCTTGAATGCCTCGATGTCGAGTACGTCGTTTTGCACGATGTTTACGTCGACGTGAATCGGCGTTACATCGTAGTTGTCCTTGAGATTCAGGCTGACGAACGTATTGGTGTCCTTGATGCGGTACACAAAGTTCGAACGGCCCTGAATCATACCCTGGTTCACGAGTTTCTGGTAGGGTTCTTCCTTCACCGAAACGCCCAGGTCGTACAGGAACTTGTTCCAGAATCGGCTGTAAATCAAGTGTCCTGTAGCGTGTTCCGAACCACCGATGTAGAGGTCGACGTTCTGCCAGTATGCACCAGCTTCCTTGCCTACGAGCGCCTGTTCGTTGCGCGGATCCATGTAGCGCAAGTAGTAGGCCGACGAACCGGCAAAGCCCGGCATGGTCGAGAGTTCGAGAGGGAACACCGTTACGTGGTCGATGCGGCTGTTATCGGTAATACATTTAGCAGCCTCGTCCCAAGCCCACTTGGTGGCATTGCCCAACGGCGGTTCGCCCGTTTCGGTGGGCAGGAACTTGGTTACCTCGGGCAGTTCGATAGGCAGACATTCCTCCGGCACGAGTTGCGGCATGCCGTCCTTATAATAGATGGGGAAAGGTTCGCCCCAGTAGCGTTGACGCGAGAAGATGGCATCGCGCAAGCGGAAGTTCACCTTGACGCGACCCAAGTTGTTTTCGGTCACAAATTTCTTCGTAGCCGCAATAGCTTCCTTCACCGAAAGTCCGTTCAGGCTGAAGCCCATGAGGCTCTGTTTGCCCTCGGCCGGTGAATTTTGCACCGTACCCTCTTTGGCGTCGAAGCTCGTTTCGCTCACATCAGCTCCCTCAATCAGCGGAATGATGGGCAAGTTGAAGTGGCGTGCAAAGGCATAGTCGCGCGAGTCGTGTGCAGGCACTGCCATGATGGCGCCCGTGCCGTATCCGGCCAATACATAGTCACTAATCCACACCGGAATGGCATCGCCCGTAAAGGGATTGAGTGCATACGAACCACTGAACACACCCGTTACGCGGCGGTCAGCAATGCGTTCGCGTTCCGTACGCTTTTTGGTAGCTTCAAGATAAGCCTCAACCTCAGCCTTCTGTTCGGGCGTGGTGAGTTGGCTAACGAGTTCGCTTTCGGGAGCCAGCACCATGAAGGTAACACCGAAAATCGTGTCGGCGCGCGTAGTAAAGATGGTAAATTTCAGGTCTGAATCCTTCACGGCAAACTGCATTTCCGTACCTTCCGAGCGACCAATCCAGTTGCGCTGCGTTTCTTTGATAGAATCCGACCAATCTACAGTGTTGAGTCCGTCGAGCAAACGCTGTGCGTAAGCCGACACACGCAGACACCATTGTTTCATTTTCTTTTGCACCACGGGGTATCCGCCGCGTTCGCTCACACCGTCGACCACCTCGTCGTTGGCCAGCACCGTACCCAGTTTCGGGCACCAGTTTACCATGGTTTCGCCCAGATAAGCCATGCGGTAGTTCATGAGCACCTCCTGCTGTTCGCGGCTGCTCATGTTTTTCCATTCTTCGGCTGTGAAGTGCAATTCTTCCGACTGAGCGGCGTGGATACCCTCCGTACCCTTTTCTTCGAAATGCTTAATCAGGTGCTCGATGGGTTTAGCCTGTTGGCATTTTGAGCAATAGAATGAGTTAAACATTTTAGCGAAAGCCCATTGCGTCCAGTGGTAGTATTGCGGGTCGCAGGTGCGGATTTCGCGGTCCCAGTCAAAGCAGAAACCGATTTTATCAAGTTGTTCGCGGTAACGCGCAATATTTTTATTGGTAGTCAGAGCCGGGTGTTGTCCGGTTTGAATAGCATATTGTTCAGCGGGCAAGCCGTATGCATCATAGCCCATAGGGTTCAGCACGTTGTAACCGCATGAGCGTTTGTAGCGTGCATAGATGTCTGAAGCAATATATCCGAGCGGGTGTCCCACGTGCAATCCGGCCCCAGAAGGATAGGGGAACATATTCAGCACATAGAATTTCTTTTTCGTATCATCCGCCTCGACGTGATATGTTTTTTCAGCAGCCCATGTATGCTGCCACTTCTGTTCAATTTCTCTGAAGTTATATTCCATTACTATGTTTTATATTATATTGGGTGCAAAGTTAGTGCAAACCGAATGCAGTACAAAGAAAAAGCTTGTTTTTTCTTTATACTGCTGAGGTGCCGCCTAACTTGGGCGGAGTCAGAGTTAGTGCAAACCGAATGCAAAGCAAGAAAAAGCTTGTTTTTTCTTTATACTGCTGAGGTGCCGCCTAACTTGGGCGGAGTCAGAGTTAGTGCAAACCGAATGCAATTTTGAATAAAAGACAAGCACAGGGCATCAAACGGCAGGTGAATCTCTTTATGGCGTGCCGATTTAGTTAAAAAAACATAGTATTATTGTCAGACTGAAAACTATGGAGTATTTTTAGGGCCGAAAAAATTGTAATGATATACTCTTCGTTAAATTCGAACCCAAGTTATTATATGAAACACGTCTTACTCAGCCTTTTGTTAACACCAGCAGTTCTCTGTGCTCAAACCGACAGGCCGAAGCAATCAACTTCGTCAGACGGTGCATCGAAGATATGCTGCAAGGTAATTGCTCCACTTCATGACGAAGTACAGAAATACGTACGTCCGTTGGGCGAACCTTCCACCCTGCCCAATGAAAATTCAAAAATTCAGATTTTCGACAACGGAAACGAATACGTTTACCGACTCGCCCTTTGCATCAGCCCCTATTACACCCGTCAATACTTTCAAGGCGATAAAGCCAAAGCACGCGAATGGGTGAAAGAGGCCGGTGAATACCTGAACACCGTTTATCAGCGCGATCTCGGCATTCGCTTCGAAGTTATTTATGACGATAGGCTGATTCTTACAGAATATCCCGAAGGCTATTCAGATTCGAAATTTACCAACGACTACGGTACAAAAATTATCAACGGCCTGATTGGCACCGAAAACTACGATTGCGGCATCCTTATTCGTCCCAGTACCACTGTCGACGGCATGGCAATGCTTGGTGGTGTGTATCAGAATATAACCAAGGCCAATGTGATGTGTACCACTACCTTTTCAACCATAGCCCACGAATTGGGACACCTGTTTGGTGCCCCGCACTCACACCAGATATCCGGCGGGCAGTGTGTCGAACCCGGCAAGGGAGAATCCATCATGGGTTATGGCGACAATAAGCAGGCCTTTGCTTTGGCCAGTATTATTTCCATCCGTCGCCGTTTGGGAACCACGCCCTATTATCCCGACAGCCGTCGCGACCCCGCTACGCTCGTAGGCACATCCAGCACTACGGACAACATACCCTACGTGGTTGCATCCACCCGCACCAAACCCGTACTGAACCGCAAACTCATACGCAAAAACTACACCATTACCCGCGGAACACGTTTCCAATTCAACATCCCCGTTGAAAACGAACAGTCCTCGTTCACCTATGGTGCGCAAAACTACGATGTAGGCAACTATAATTATCAAACCAATGCCCTACAGCCCATTTATCCGCTTGCGCCCAACCCCAATGTCATGTTCCAACCCTACTATAATGAAGGAAGGAACGATGAGTGGAAACTCGATGCCGTGATGGTAAAATATTCCGACTCTTTCCGCCCCGGCCGCTACCAGTTCCTGCTTGCAGCTGCCGATGGCGCGCGCTACGACGTCGAACCCGTCTACCTGCACATTGTTGAAGGAAAGGCTTTCGAACTGAAAACTGACCTCGGACTGGAGCAGTTCCATGGAAAAGAAATCAACCTCACCTGGGAACCCTGTACCGAACTCTACGGACCCGACAGCCGCGTACGCATTTCGCTCTCCGATGACTTCGGACAGACCTTTAAATACGTACTCGACGACCAAGTGCCCAACACCGGACAGTGGAAAGGCTATTGGCCCTACATCACCATCAACCGCACCCCCTACCGCAATTTCAGCCAACCCATTCGCGGTGGCGTAGTGAAAATTGAGGTAATTGGCGAAGCTGCCTATTCCGTATCCAAGGAACAGCCAGCCATGGCCAATCCGACCATCATGTACACCGGCGGCTTCGAACTCATCGACCGTAGCAGCTATGTGCGCTTCAAGGAAGGGCCGGCTCCCTACCTCCGCCTGAAAGCCGGCGACGAAGTGCCCGCAATGACCGACCTTGTGGCCTATCACAAGAACAATAGCGGAATGACCCAAACCGTGAAGGGCAAGGAGGAACGCGAAGGCAACGTGATTCGACGCCGCTGGACTGCTACGCTCAACGGCACAACGGGCACCTACACCCAACTCATCATCATCGACGACCCCCAAGCAGCCGATAAAGCAGCATTGAGCAATCAGGCCGACGCCATTCAGCTCATGGCTACCGACCTATACAAGCATAAAGGCGAGCAGGGCTATCCGCTTTCCACATTGCCCGCCATGCAAAAGTTCGATAAGGCCTATACGGATGTGTTCGATGCCGAAGGCCAATTAAAGTCCGATGTTACGAGCGAACAGGTTGATGCGTTGCGCCGTTTGTTAGCCGAAATTACTCAGGTAAAAGACAACGAGGTGGTTAAACCTGCCAATCGTCATTATTACAAGCTGCGTAATTACCAAGATGTGTACGGACGCTACGACTACTTCTACCTGGCACCGAAGGTGAACGAAACCGACGACAATGGATTTACTAAGGACGTGGCACAGGCCACAGTATGGCGCTGTACGACCACCGGCAACGACACTTACGCCTTTGCCGATGCCCAAGGCAAAAATATGGATCTCGAACAGCTGTTTTCGGGATGCAGCAACCAGTTGACCCTCGACCGTGGCACCACTTGGGGAGCTTTCACCCTGGTCAATGAACGCAAAGCCTGCGCCCAGTTGAGTCAGAATGGTAAATACTTCTCGCGCAATGAGTACTACGTTTACGACCCTGAGGGTTACAGAATTAACCGCAACGGTTATTTGTCGACCGACTTCCAGTTCGTACCCGTCGATTTTGTTGAGGCTCGCAAGTCGCCCGGCGAACAGCCGTGGAACATTCTCGAAAGCAAGCAGCAGCTCACGCTCAACGATGCTTACACCGACCTGTATGTAGGACGCGCGCTGACGGTGGAACAGCTGAATTATACCCGCCATTTCGACGACACCGAATGGCAAACGCTTTATCTGCCCTTTGAAACGAACGTCAGCGACTGGGCTACGCATTGTGAAGTGGCTGCTGTCGACCGCGTGCAGCTATCTGCTTCCAACGGCCAAACGCGCGAGGCCATTGCTGAATATGCCGTGCTGACCGAGGGCAAACTTCAGGCCAACCAGCCCTACCTTATTCGCGCCAAGGCTGCGGGTACCGTCAGCTTTACGTTAAACAACGTGCGTATTCAGCCCACCGACGAATCGCCTGTCAACCTCAATACGCCGGGCTATACCGTAAGTATTTGCGGAAATTATGGCATAATCACGGGCGACAAACTGACCGCGGCCAAGGGCTATGCTCTGCAAGGCGGCGAATTGCGCAAGGCCACAGCCTCTACCCCCCAGTTGCCCTCTATGCGCTGGTATCTCAGTGTAGTGTCGCAGTCGGGTAGTGCCGAAACCCTGCCCGAGCGCATTGTGTTGGTGAAAAAGGGCGAAGCACCCGTGGCCACCCTTGCCATTGCAACCGCCGAAGGCTACGGCACCATCTACACCGAAAGCAGCTATGTCATGCCGCAAGGCGTGGTGGGCTATGCCGTGACGCAAGCCGATACCGATCGTCGTGAACTCAGCCTTACCGAGGCTTATGTAGGTGGCGAAACTGTGCCTGCACACACAGCCTTGCTTGTGAAAGGCGAAAAACGCAACTACCTGCTTTTTGCCCCCACGCCCCAATCGGCCGAAGGTAAGCCCGCTCCTCAAGGCAATCTGCTGCTTGGCACAGCCACTGAGGCGCAGACCGCAGCACCCAACGGAGAGTCAGCCGACACGTATCGCTTCTACAAACTTTACTATGCCGACCCCGACCACACCGGCACGAAGCGTCTGGGCTTCTACTGGGGAGCTTCAGAAGGTGCCCCCTTCCGCAGTCAGGCCCACAAAGCCTATTTAGCCCTGACCAGCGAAATGGCCATGAACATCAGTGGCTTCCTGCTTCCCGGCGACGTTACCGGCATCGACACCCCCTTAGCCCCCGGTACGCAGCCCCTCGTGGTTTACACCCTTACCGGTGTTCGCCTCCATCCTTCCACGCTCAGTGATTTGCCTGCTGGCATTTACATTGTCAATGGAAAGAAAATGGTCATTAAATAAACTTGCCAAATACGCACAGATTAAAACTGAAAACAATGAAGAAAAAGTATGTAGCACCCTCCGTGGCAGTCATTGCCCTTGATGCAGCTTTGCCCTTGATGAACTCAGGAGGCCCGGAATCATCATCGCCCACCATTGGCGATTACTTCGACCCGGAGGATGCTGTTGATCAATTTAGCTCGAACAAGTCATGGAATGATTCATGGAACAACGAGTAATACGTAGATGTTGAACATTGTTCCCAACATCGCTGTTTATACATAAAAAAAAGGTTGACTTTGCGGTCAACCTTTTTTTAGTACCCTTTTCTCACGATGTATTCATTCGCTTCCCTGCAGTTTGTTTCATTCCCCATCTGCTTGCTTGGCACCCTTCCGTTCATAGTCAATGATTTTTTTTAAAAAAAAGAAGTCGGCAGGAAGTGGCTTGTATGCACTTTCTGCCGACCTCTTATGGTCAGTCTGTTCGACAGTTGTTAATCAACTTATTCCTCGCCTGCGAAAAGAGGATCCCAGGCAGGAAGCAACGTGGGCTTCTGCTTGAGCAGTTCGAGCGTGGCGGCAGGAACGTACTTCTTGTCGACTACGAGGCGGAATGAATATTCGTCGAACCATTCGTCCGTCATAATCAAGTGGCCGTTGTGGCCCGAAGTAGCACCCCAAGAGTTTTCAACCATCCACTTCGTCGGTTTGCCGTTGGCGTCGAGATCTACGGCCATCAGCGTCATGGCATGGCTCGAAGCCGATGCAAAGGTGCTGATGCGTTCAGCCTTCGTCATGGGGAAGTTGGTGCCGAAAAGCGACTCGTAGTCGTAGTTCTGCAACGAAAGAATACCCGTTTTGCCGTTCAGGAATTTGCCCACGTCGCATGAGTAGTACATCATCGTTGAGTCCTTGATCGAGGCAATGGCCATCTGCTTGATTTCCTCCATCGGCAGGTTCAGGTAAGTCCATTGCTGGCCATCGTACGAGTGACGGTCCATGTCGATGGTGTAGGTTTTATGATACGGACGCGAAGGGTCGTTCATGAGCATCACATAGGTGTTCTTCAAGTCGGTGCCCACATATTCCTTGTAGAAGCTCTGCGGGGTGTACTTTTTCGTGCTCACCGGTTTGCCGTTGGCATCCTTCATGGTCCAGGTAAACTCCTGTACGGGTTCGCCGAGCGAAACAGCCAGAATGTGGTAAATGGTGCCGAGCATCTCTGTTTTGCGCTTTTCGAGTGCAGCTGCTTTCTCGCCCTTTTCAGCCGCCTTGCGCAGCGTCAAACCGTATTCGCGGAGTTTCAGGCTGATGAGTTCAGCCATTTTGGCCGTGTTGTTGGCGCTGAACGATTCAGGCATCACATCGGCAGGCACAATGCCGTACTTGCTTACCACGTCAACCACACCGCAGAACGTACCACCATCCGACAGCGGGTGCTGGAAGAGCCATTCAACGAGTTTGTCGCTCATCGGCTTCTTGGCATTGTCGATAACTGCTTGCAGGAAGAGGTTCGACTTTTCCAACTGGTCGTAGAAGAACGAGTAGCTCTGTGAGAATTGGAAAGCACCGAGGTTGTAGTCCTTAATCATTTTTGAGCGCATCACGTTCATGCCCGTGAACAGCCAGCAGCGTCCCGAACTCTGTTGGTCAGTAATGCCCTTTGAAGGTACGGTGTTCGAGAAATAGGTGTCACCTACAGCCGGGTTGTTGGCACGCGTAGCCAACTGGTTGATGGGTGCACCGGCCAGCGCGTTGCGCAGGGCTGTAGTAGTTTGAGCGGCAGGCTGTGCCTTTTTGATTTGTTGCAACATTTCAGGCGAAATGCCACCCTTGCCTACAGTCTGCGCATTCATGGGCAGTGAGGCAGCCAGCAAAAGAGAATACAGAAAATGCTTAGTCTTCATGATTCGTATAGTATTTAAATGATAGATATTCGGGAAATGAATTGGCAGCCTTAGCTCCAGTACGGATGCAGTTCGTTGCGCGAAAAACGTGTCCAGGCCCATTTGCCGAAGGAGTAGAAAATGATAGCCGTAATCAGTCCGCCAAATACGTCAATCAGGTAGTGTGCCTGAATGTACACCGTGGCGCAGCACAGGAAAAAGTAGAAAGGCAATGCACCGAAAAAGAGGTAGCGGCGGTTATTGATCAGCAGAATCATCAGAATGGTGCTCATACCCACGTGCGATGAGGGGAAGGCTGCCGTGGGACGTTCACCCGTGGCTTGGCTTGATTCTACCAGCGAACGGAAAAATCCGTCGGGACCCGGTGCGTGTGCCAATTCGTTGTGGTAGCGGAAGTAATCGCCCACTTCCGGAAAGTGTCCGGCCAGAATCAGGTCCTGTCCCACTGCGTGAAAGTAATACTGCGGTCCGGTGACGGGCAGAAACAGGTAGATGGTGTAATACAGAAAGAACGATGTCAGCACAATGAAGGCCGTACCCTCGAACTTGCTTCGGTCGGTGAATAGCGGGGCCAGCACTGTGAGCGCAATGAGCGGATAGTAGGCAAAGTAGCCCATGTGGAACAGTTCGCTCCATATTTTTTCGGGAAAACTTTCGGCAAAACTGATGGCCGGCTGACAGCCAAACAGCACTTGGTCAGCTTGGGCAAAGATATGATCGGCATTGCCAAAAAGTTGGCAGAACTCGTAGGTGTCGGGATACCAGTAGCCTAAGAGCGAAAGCGGAAACAGGTAACGCAGAAACAGCGTGTAGCGGTTGGGGCGTGCGCGGTATATCAGGTAAATCAGCGTCATGCCCACCACCACAAAGGCACGGCCTTCAATCAGGCGCCATGGGTCTGCCATATCGTGCCCGAGCAGGGCTATCAGCAGGGTGGTAAAGAGCGTATAGGCCAGCGTCACTAATTCGATAGGCAGTGGCAATCGGCGGTTTTGAACGTTCATTTTTGAGTTGTTATGTTTTTTGATGCAATGAAGCGGCAGTTCGCAGGCAGCACCGTTACCACGTTGCGCTGTCTGGATGGCGAAACAAGGGGTATCGCCAATTCGTCCATCTTCATTTTTTTGGCAGTTTCTTGGATATTTAGAGGTTGTCGAACCCGAATGCTATTGATAGGATGCAGGTGCCATTTTTCAACTTATTTTTACAAGTGATTGGCACCATTTGGTGTCGGCCAATGCCTACAGCCAACCCTCGCGGCGGTACCAGGCCACCGCAGCCTTCACACCGCGCACCAGCGGCCATTTGGGCGCATAGCCCAATTCTTCGCGTGCCGGACTGATGTCGCATTGCCAGTTACGCTGCCGCATGATGCGGTATTTGTCAGAGTTGAGCGTCGGTATGTTTCCGGTCAGCCGTGCCAGTTTTTCGCCGGCAAAGCAAACCGCACGCAGCACCCACAGCGGAGCGGTGATGTGCAACACGCGCTTCACGCCCAGTTCCATTTGCAGCAAATCGCTGAAGGCACGGCTCGTGTAGCTTTTTCCGTCGGTCAGGAAGTAGGCCCTTCCCGTACGTCCGCGACGCAAGGCCAGAAATGCTGCTTCTACGAGGTCGTCTACATAGATGAACGTCAGCACCTGCGGCTTGAAACCCACCGCAAAATCGATGTGGCGTTGAATGCTTTTGGCCATCATGAAGTAATCGCGTTCGCGTGGTCCATATACGCCCGTCGGGCGCAGCACCACGTAGTTCAGTCCGGGAATTTCGGCAAGTCGGCTTTCGGCTTCGAGTTTCGACCGTCCGTAGGCCGTGTCGGGCACCTTCGGGTCGGACTCGTGAATGGGGCGGCGCTTCGTTTCGCAGGCCGGTCCATACACGCTGAGCGAACTGATAAACACAAAGCGACCCTGTTCGCGCAGGGCACCTGTGTCGATGAGGCATTGTGCCAGTCGCACCGTGCCCTCGGCATTCACCGCAAAAAAGTCAGCCGGTTTGCGGCACTTCGTGGCACCGGCTGCATGAATCACATAATCGAACGTACCCTCGGTTTCAGCATGCGCCGTGAGCTGGCGGGTCAGTTCTTCGGTATGGCCTAAGTTCAGTTCGATAAAGCGGATGCGTTCGTCGGTCAAATATTTTCGGCTGCTGTTCCGGCGCACGGCGGCCCACACCTCCATGCCTTCGTTCAGAGCCCGTTCCACCATGAAACTGCCAATGAAGCCCGAAGCACCCGTAATCAGTATTTTTTTTCTTGTACCCATTGTTTGAAAATTTGTCAGCGTGCCGCTGGTTTTTCGCCCTGCAGATAGTCGTAGCAGGTTTGCAGAAAAGCCTTGGCTGCATTCACGCGCAGTGTCGAAGGTTGCGGCGCTTCGCGAAACACACTTTCGGGTTTCGTCATGAGGTTCACCACCGAAATGCCCGTGGCGTCCTTCCAATAAATACCCTCGCTCCACACATGTACTGCCGAAGGATGCGTGTAGCTCCGGCTCATCACGTCGCGGCTAAAGGTAAAATCGTCGTGTGGTAAACCCATCTGTCCCAGCAGCGTAGCCGCCAGGTCGGTTTGGTTGCATATTTTGTCAATCTTTCGCGCCTTTGCCACCACGCCTCCCGTCCATATCAGCGGAATGTGCGATTTTCGTTCGTTCGTGTCGCTGATGCCTTCGGGATAAAAAATGCCGTGGTCGGGCAGCAGTATAATGAGAGTGTTCTCCCATTGCGGTGTGCGCTTCAGACGGTCGATAAAGCGGCCGATGCAGTCGTCGAGGTAAGCCATGGCATTAGCCACCTTGTCGTTCGGTATGCGGCTGTACGGCACCTTCCACGGTTCGTGGCTTGCCAGCGTCAGGAATCCCGTGTGCCAGGGACGGTCGGTGGGGTAGCGCATGATGCGGGCATACAGGCTGTCGAAGGTAATGTGGTCGGTCACGCCCCAGTCGTGGGTGCGGCGCACCTCGGCCGGGAAATACGTTTCGCCCATGGTGCGTTCGTAGCCGGTCGAAAGCAAGTAACCGTTGGTATTGGTAAAGTTGATGTCGCCGCCATACAGGAACTCCGTGCGGTAACCTGCCCCTCGCAGCGTGCGTGCAATCGAAGGCAACGTGGCGCACTTCGAAGGCAACTTCATGACGCTCACATCGGGGTAAGCCGGATAGCCGCTCAGCGTACATACCGTACCGCGGTCGGTGCGGAAGGAGTTGGCATAGCATTGGGTGAACAATACTCCTTCGGCCGCCAGACGGTTCAGATTGGGCGTAATGTTCGGGTCGGTTTCGGGGTCGACGGCATTTACCAGCGTACCGCCGCAACCCTCCATGAGTATGAGCAACACATTGGGGCGCTGTGTGGTGAGCAGCGTGTCGGGGTCGATGCTTTGCGTGTTGTAATGCAGCATGGCCAGAATGCGTCGGCGTTCCTCCTCGTCGAAGAAGTTGAATTCCTCGGCAAAGTTTCGTTCCTTTTGCATGGAAGCCAGCAGACTGAATGCCGGATTCACGGCTGCGTGGTTCAGAAATTGGCGGTCGGAAAAGTAAACCATGCCCACGTTCGCCGTGCTTTTGCCCACGCCGCCGCGAATGCCCAAAAACAGCAAACCGCCGGCCACCAGCCAGATGCCGGTGAGCAGTGCAGGGCGTTTTGCTTTTTCCAAAGGATTGCGCAGCAACAGCCGATAGAGGGCAAACACGCCGGCTGTCGTCAGCACTATACACAGCGTAACGCCCAGGGCATAGCCCTTCGATACGCTCGACAAAGCCCCTGTCGGGTTGTCAAGGTAGGTCCACACCGTGCCGTCGAGCTTGATGCCCCAAAATCCGTAAAGGCAGGTGTCGCCCACGAATATCAGGGCCATAATTACGGCCAACAGTCCGACATATACCTTATATATAAGGCGCATGGGCCGAATGTTCAGCCATAGTCCGATGCCCAGCAACAGCCAGAGGGGGGCAGTGGCGTATCCGGCTGTAGCCAAATCGAGGGGCAGTCCGTGCCACAGCACATCGGCCACATCGGCCGCCGTCATGACACCGCGAATGCCCGCTTCCTGGGCAAAGATAAAGGCCACTTTGCCCGCGGCAAACAGCGCGAGAGTCAGCGCGTAGAACAGCGCAAGAATTTTAAAATGTTTCATCAAATAGTTTACGGTTCAGCGCAGCGAACACCGGGGTAGGGATTGCCCTACAGTTGCTGCATGTCGTTCAGTCGTTTGTAATATCCGCCCTTCTGCAGCAGCTCGTCGTGCGTGCCGCGTTCCACAATGCGTCCTTCGTAGAGCACACATATTTCGTCGGCATTCTTGATGGTCGACAGTCGGTGAGCAATGGCAATGGTTGTGCGCGTCTTCATGAGTCGTTCCAGCGCCTCCTGCACCAGTCGTTCGCTTTCGGTGTCGAGTGCCGAGGTAGCCTCGTCCAGAATCAGGATGGCCGGGTTCTTCAGAATGGCGCGCGCAATGCTGATGCGCTGTCGCTGTCCGCCCGAAAGTCGGCAGCCGCGGTCGCCCACGTTCGTGTCGTAACCATGTTCGCTTTCCATGATGAAGTCGTGGGCATTGGCTATCTTAGCTGCTTCAATCACCTGTTCCATTGTGGCATGTTCCACACCGAAGGTAATGTTGTTGTAGAAACTGTCGTTGAACAGAATAGCCTCTTGGTTTACGTTGCCGATGAGGCTGCGGAGGTCGGCAATGGCCAGATCCTTCACGTTCACGCCGTCAATCAAGATGTCGCCACCCGTCACGTCGTGGTATCGCGGCAGCAGGTCGACGAGGGTCGATTTACCCGAACCGCTCTGTCCCACCAGTGCAATGGTTTGTCCGCGTTTCACGTTTAGGCTCACATCCTTCAGCACCTCCTGCGTCGAGCCATTGTAAGTGAAGCTTACGTTGCGGAATTCAATGTTCTGTTCCAGTCCGTCGATGTGTTTGGGGTGGGCAGTTTCGGCAATGGTGTTTTCAGCGTTCAGAATTTTGTTCACACGTTCCACCGAGGCCATACCCTTGGGAATGTTGTAAGTAGCTTTCGAAAAATCCTTGAGCGGCTGAATGATGCTGTACAGAATCACCATGTAGAAGATAAACGTCGGGGCGTCAATCGGCGAATGGTCGCTGAAAATGAGCGTTCCACCGTACCAAAGCACCATGACAATGAGTACTGTGCCCAAAAATTCGCTCACGGGGTGCGCCGAGGCCTGACGAATCGACACGCGGTTCGAAGCATCGCGAAACTCGTTGGTGCAGCGGTCAAAGCGTTCGGTCATTTTGCGTTCGGCCGTAAAGGCTTTGATAATGCGCATACCGCCCAGGGTTTCTTCAAGCTGCGCCATGGTGTCGCTCCATTTGTTTTGGGCATCGAGGCTTTTGTGTTTGAGTTTACGGCCGATGCGTCCCATCATCCAGCCCATGAGGGGGAGTACGATGAGGGTAAAGAGCGTGAGCTGCCACGACACGTAAATCAGCACGCCGAAGTAGCAAATCAGCAGAATGGGGTTTTTAATCAGCATTTCGAGCGAGCCGGTTATCGACGTTTCGATTTCGTTCACGTCGCCGCTCATGCGCGCAATGATGTCGCCCTTGCGTTCGTCTGAGAAGAACGAAAGCGGGAGCGATACAATTTTATGGTACACCTTCATGCGGATGTCGCGCACAATGCCCGTTCGCAGGGGCACCATGATGGCCACCGAGGCAAAGTAGCATCCGGTTTTCAGGAAGGTCATGATAACCAGGAACAAGCCGATGGCAAGCAGTGTTGAGGCTGCACCGTATTCGTCCATCAGTTCGGTGGTATACCAGTACATGTTGTTGATGATAATGTCCTTCATGCTCATGCCGGCTGCCGACCACGGAATAAATTCGTAGCGATTTTGGTCAATGCCAAAGAGCAGCTGCAGCATGGGTATGATTGAGATGAAGGAGAATACATTGAGCAATGCCGACAGCAGGTTGAAAAGCAGCGAACCGGCCATATAGCTTTTATAGGGCTTGACATACTGTCGGAGCATCCTGAAAAACTCTTTCATGGGTGTGTGAAGTTATTGGGGGTTGATGTGGTTGATTAAACAAAATGTGTACCATGCGTTGGTTTCCCCACGGGGCTGTGGGGGCAGTGCGCTGCGCGGCAGGCGGGGACGCATGGTGCTGAAAATTGCACACTTTATGGCTAATGTGGCAAAAATACAAATAATTATTTAAGAAACTGTTTAAATTTTCAACCAAAACAGCATTTATTTTCCGCTGTCGTGCTATTTCTCTGTTTTTTCGTACACCGTTTTTTTGAAATGCTGCTTGATTCAGTTTGGGCGTTGCCGGCGTTCTGACTTCGGGCGTAGGTGCTGAAATGTGAAATATATTCAAAAAACGCCCCCTTGGTTTCCTTCTGTTTGCGAGGCTTGTGCCCCTAGGTCTGCCTTTTGCCTCAATGCTTTCCGCGATTGTCGAAATTAGTTCCGAGGTTGTCGAAATTAGTTCCGAGGTCGTTGAAATTAGTTCCGAGCTAGTTCGAATTAGTTCCGAGCTAGTTTCAACAAATTCGGAACTGCTGATAATCAGCGCGTTCATAGTTTCGCTTAGCGTGCTTTCCCGAAGGCCTATTTCGCTCTTCCGACAAACTTTTTCTTTTTACCTTTGTTGTACAACGGAAATCATTGTTAAAGGTCTTGGGCGGGGTGTATTGGGGGCCATGCGGCCATAGCAAACAAGTGCAGTGCCTGCTTGTTTCTCACGAGGATGCCAATGAACCCGTAAAATTATGTTGATTGATCGGGTTGATTGATTGGGTGAGCAGAAAAGCACCAAACTGTGAAACCTTGCAAGCCAAATGAACCCCAAAGCCAAACTTTTCATTGCAAGGTTTTATTTCTTGAGACTATATGCACCAAAATACCTAAATTTGCCCTTCAATTCGCTATATATCCGAATAATAGAACACATTTGCGGCAAAAATGCTAAATTCGCTCGTGAAATAAGCACGACATCTAAAAATCAATCAATATATAAAAGTATCCCTATGGAACAAAAACATCATTTTACCGGACTCACCGACAAAGAAGTGATTGAGAGCCGCGAGAAGTACGGAGAAAATGTGCTTACACCCCCCGAAAAGGACCCACTGTGGAAGCAGTTTATCTCGAAATTCGCCGACCCCCTTATCATCGTACTCCTTATTGCCGGAGCAGCCTCAGTAGGCATTTCGCTCTATGAGTACTTCGGACTCGGACACGGCCCTGAAGTGTTCTTCGAACCTGTCGGCATCTTTGTAGCCATTTTCCTGGCCACCGGGCTTGCCTTCTACTTTGAACTGCAAGCCGATAAGGAATTCACCGTGCTCAATCAGGTGAACGACGACGAAGCCGTCGAGGTGATACGAAACGGCAATGCCACACAGGTGACACGACGCGAAGTGGTGGTGGGCGACATCGTGATTCTGAACACCGGTGAAGAAGTTCCCGCCGACGCACAACTGCTCGAAGCCGTGACGCTGCACGTGGACGAATCAACCCTTACGGGCGAACCCATGTGCGAAAAAAGCACTGACCCCGCTTTCTCCGACCCCCATGCCACCTATGCCACCAACGAGGTGATGAAGGGTACAAAGGTGATGGAAGGACACGGCATTGCCCGCGTTATACGCATCGGCGATAAAACCGAACAGGGTAAAGTGTTCGAAGCTGCACAAATTGACAATAGCGTAAAAACACCCCTTAACGAACAACTTGAAGGACTCAGTGCTTGGATTACCAAACTGAGCTATGCCTTTGCCTTGCTCATTCTCGTGGGACGCATCACGATATATTGCTTGCAGCCCGATTTTAATATCAACGACTGGGCTCCCTTCATGGCCTACGTGCTGCAAACCATCATGATTGCTGTGACACTCATCGTAGTGTCTGTGCCCGAAGGACTTCCCATGGCTGTGACGCTCAGCCTGGCCTACAGCATGCGCCGTATGCTGAAAACCAATAACCTGGTGCGCAAAATGCACGCTTGCGAAACCATGGGTGCTACTACGGTGATTTGTACCGACAAAACCGGTACGCTGACGCAGAACCAAATGCGCGTTGACGATACCCACTTCTACGGCACAGAAGACAATAACCCCGACGACGATGCTGCCATTCGCCAGCTCGTGGCCGAAGGTATGGCGGTGAACTCTACCGCTTCGATTGACTTCTCCGATTCGCAGAAGTTGCAAGTGCTGGGCAATCCCACCGAAGGTGCACTCCTTTTGTGGCTCCACGCACAAGGCACTGACTACCGCACGCTACGCGAAGGGGTGAAGACTGTGGAAGAATTGCCCTTCTCGACCGAACGTAAGTATATGGCTACGGTGGTTGAATCAGCTGTTATGCCCGGTAAGCGCGTGATGTATGTGAAGGGTGCTCCCGAAATTGTGTACTCGCTCTGTGCCACCCTCGACGGCGGCGTAACGCGCGAGGAAATTGACCGCCAACTCTTCGCTTATCAAAACCGCGCTATGCGTACCCTTGGTTTCGCTTACCAGGTTCTGGAGGAAGGCGATGCAACCATCGAGGGCGGCAAAGTGGTGGCCGACAAACTCCACTTCATGGGCGTGGTGGCCATTGCCGACCCCGTGCGTGCCGATGTGCCGCAGGCTGTGAAGGAATGTATCGACGCGGGTATTCAAATTAAAATCGTGACGGGCGATACGCCGGGTACGGCCAAGGAAATCGGTCGACAAATCGGTCTGTGGAACGCTACAGATACTGACCGCAACATCATTACCGGTCCTGAATTTGCTGCACTTTCCGATCAGGAATTGCGCGAACGCATCGAGGGACTGAAAATTATTTCGCGTGCACGCCCCATGGATAAGAAACGCTTGGTTGAAACCTTGCAAAGCATGAACCATGTGGTGGCCGTGACGGGCGATGGTACGAACGATGCACCGGCTCTGAAGGCAGCCCACGTGGGACTTTCAATGGGCGACGGTACGTCGGTGGCCAAGGAGGCTTCAGACATTACCATCATCGACAACTCGTTTACCAGCATTGGCAAGGCCGTGATGTGGGGACGTTCGCTCTATCAGAACATTCAGCGCTTCCTGCTCTTCCAGCTTACGGTGAACGTAACGGCTTGCTTCCTGGTGCTTTGTGGTGCTTTCATGGGTACTGAATCGCCCCTGACGGTGACGCAGATGCTTTGGATTAACTTGATTATGGACACCTTTGCTGCCATGGCATTGGCATCGCTGCCTCCGACGGAACGTGTGATGAGCGACAAACCGCGCGACCGCAAGTCATTTATCCTGACGCGCGACATGGTGATGAACATCGTGGGTGTAGGCGGTTTGTTCTTCGTAATGCTCCTTGGGTTGCTCTACATTTTCCAGCATGCCGACATTCGCCAACTCACTGATTTGGCCACTTTGCAACTGGGTGCCAAGAACGAAATGACGCCTTACGAACTGACGCTCCTCTTTACGCTCTTCGTTATGACGCACTTCTTCTATCTGTTCAATGCTCGTGCTTTCGAAACCGGCCGCAGTGCCCTCCACTTCAAAGGTTGCAAGGGGCTGCTTCTGATTGTAGCTGTTATCCTAGTGGGTCAGGTGGCTATGGTCGAAGTCCCGGGTATTCAGCAGTTCTTCAACGTGGTAGGTTTGTCGCTGACCGACTGGGTTATCATTATCGCAGCTTCGTCGCTCGTACTTTGGGTACGCGAAGGTTGGAGCCTGTTGAAAGGACTGATGCGCAAGTAATGATTTGCCTCGTGTCAAAACCTACTGGTTGAGCGAAGTCGTGAGTAGGAAGATGTAGATAATATTTATACATAAACTATTTTGCAAACCTACTTATAGGCATTTTTTCATCACTCCCCCATACAATCGGCATATTTTGTGTAATTTTGCAAGGCCGAATTGTTTGGGGGAGTTTTTTGCGTATTCCCCGCGGCTGTATTTGGTCAATAAATAACAGAATATATACAATGGAAGAAAAAAAATTTGCCCGTACTCTTGTCACGGCGGCCCTTCCCTACGCCAATGGCGGCGTACATATTGGTCACCTGGCAGGTGTGTACGTACCTGCTGATATCTATGTGCGCTACCTTCGTTTGAAAAAGCGCGATGTGTTGTTTATCTGCGGATCGGACGAACACGGTGTGCCCGTGACTATCCGTGCCCGTAAGGAAGGCTGCACGCCGCAGGAGGTGGTCGATCGCTACAACAAGGTTATCAGCGAATCGTTCAAGGGCTTCGGCATTTCGTTCGATGCTTTCGGACGTACAACTTCAGAGGTACACAAACAAACGGCTTCAGACTTTTTCCGTAAGCTCTACGAAAAAGGCGAATTCCTGGAAAAAGAAAGCGAACAGTACTACGACGAGGAAGCACACACCTTCCTGGCCGACCGCTATATCACGGGCGAATGTCCGCATTGCCACGCTGAGGGTGCCTATGGCGACCAGTGCGAAAAGTGTGGTACGGCTCTTTCGCCTACCGAACTGATTAACCCGAAAAGTGCTGTGAGTGGTGCCAAACCCGTGTTGCGCAAAACGAAACACTGGTACTTGCCGCTCGACAAGCACCAGCAGTGGCTTGAACCTTGGATTACTGAGCAGCACAAGGAGTGGCGCTCGAACGTAATGGGACAGTGTAAGAGCTGGTTCGACATGGGATTGCAACCGCGTGCTGTGAGCCGCGACTTGGATTGGGGTATTCCCGTTCCGGTTGAGGGTGCTGACGGCAAGGTGCTGTATGTGTGGTTCGATGCGCCCATCGGCTATATTTCAAACACCAAGGAAATTCTGCCCAACGATTGGGAAAAGTGGTGGAAGAGCGATGATACGCGTCTGGTGCATTTCATCGGAAAAGACAACATCGTGTTCCACTGTATCGTGTTCCCTGCCATGCTGAAGGCTGAGGGTTCGTATATCTTGCCTGACAACGTACCTTCAAATGAGTTCCTGAATCTGGAGGACGATAAAATCTCTACTTCGCGCAATTGGGCTGTTTGGCTCGATGAGTATTTGGTAGACTTCCCCGGCAAGCAGGACGTGCTGCGCTATGTGCTGACGGCGAATGCGCCCGAAACGAAGGACAATAACTTCACGTGGAAGGATTTCCAGGCTCGCAACAACAATGAATTGGTAGCTGTTTATGGTAACTTCGTGAACCGTGCGCTCCAGTTGACGAAGAAATACTACGAGGGTGTGGTGCCTGCTGCCGGCGAACTGACCGACTACGACCGCGAAACGATTGAAGAATTTAAGGGCGTGAAGGCCGAAGTGGAACGCTTGCTCGAAGGTTTCCGTTTCCGCGATGCACAGAAGGAGGCTATGAATTTGGCGCGTATCGGTAATAAGTATCTGGCCGATTCTGAACCTTGGAAGGTGATTAAAACGGATCCGGAACGTGTGAAGACGGTGCTGAACCTGTCGTTGCAGCTGGTGGCTAACCTGGCCATCGCTTTCGAACCGTTCTTGCCTTTCTCTTCAGAAAGACTGCGCGGTATGTTGGGTATCAGCGAAGTGGAATGGGACCGTTTGGGTGCAGTTGACCTCTTGCCCGAAGGACACCGCTTGGGTGAACCCGCTCTGCTCTTCGAAAAAATCGAGGATTGCGTGGTTGAAGAACAGGTGCAGAAGTTGCTCGATACGAAAAAAGCCAATGAAGCGGCTAATTATAAGGCTGAACCCATTCGCGAAAACATTCCTTTTGAACAGTTTGAGAAACTCGACATCCGCGTGGGTACGGTGCTGAACTGCGAAAAGGTGAAGAAGAGCAAGAAGTTGCTGAAGTTTGAAATTGCCGACGGACTTGAAAACCGTACGATTGTCAGTGGCATTGCCCAGCACTATAATCCGGAGGATTTGATTGGCAAGCAGGTTTGCTTTGTGGCTAACCTGGCACCGCGTACCATCAATGGCATCGAAAGTCAGGGTATGATTCTTTCTGCCGTTAACTTCGACGACTCGTTGAGCGTGGTGACGGTTGACCGTCAGGTGGTTCCCGGAAGTAACGTAGGTTAATCAACCGCCCATTTACTGATTGATAGGGTGGTTCAAAACGTTCTGATTTTTAAAATCTAAGATGCTGATAGCGTACAAAACGACTTGTCAGAACTATCCTATATGAAAAAAGCCCCGATACAGGTTTCACATTTTGAGGTGTGAATACTTGTATCGGGGCTTATGTTTTAGCGTAAAATCAATGCGGTTAGCTGTGGGTAATGCGAGGTATCGTAAAAAAAGTCGTGGGAATATGTCTAATTGGGATTTTTCCTCACGATTTTTCTATTCCGCCTATCTTATCGCATGTTCCCAACCCTCAATCGTGCCGGTTTCCGACGAAAAGTTCACGCCAATTTTATGAACCGGTCGTGCATCGGCCTCGTACTCGCGTGCATAGCCTTTGTCCTCAATCTGCTGCAACGCCCCGGCAGCCGTGCCATCGAGCTTGAACTCAAAGATATAGACAAATTGCGGCGTTTCGATGACGCAATCCACGCGTC